>ERZ772877.797-NODE-797-length-18461-cov-3.42307_pt1 | contig 18461 bp, 24 predicted proteins | sample MGYA00580583_ERZ772877 | MGnify/ENA primary metagenome ERZ772877 (study PRJEB29015, sample SAMEA2737661) | human gut metagenome | biome: human gut; feature: human-associated habitat; material: faeces | place: China | collected 2012 ... | reverse complement strand
CGCCTATGCTTGTGATGTTACATATACTACTCATTCTGAAGTCGCTTTTGATTATTTAAGAGATAATATGGTCTTAAAGAAAGGAACAACTGTTTTACGAGAAAAGTTAAACTATGCTTTAATTGATGAAATTGATGCTATTTTAATTGATGAAGCTCGTACACCATTAATTATTTCTCATCAAGTATCTCATGAATTAGGCGTGTATGAAAAACCACAAAAATTTGTAGAATCACTTGTTGAAAATGAAGATTATGAAATAGACATAAAAGATTATGCAATTTTCTTAACAGATAAAGGAAACACTAAAGCTGAAGATTTTTTTAACGTTCCTAATTTATATACTACAGATAATCGAATCTTATTACATCGTATTTTACAAGCGTTACGTGCTACATATTTAATGGAAAAAGATGTCGATTATATGGTAAAAGATAATTCAATTTTAATCATTGATAAATTTACTGGTCGAGTTATGCCAGGGAAAATGTATATGAAGGGATTACACCAAGCTCTTGAAGTAAAAGAACATTTGAAACCATCTCAAGAATCTGAAATCAAAGCATCTATTACTTATCAAAACTTTTTTAGACTCTATCATAGAATTTGTGGAATGACAGGTACTGCAAAAACTGAAGAAGAAGAATTTTTAAGAACTTATAACATGCGTGTTATTGAAATTCCAACAAATAAACCAGTTGCTAGAATAGATTCTATTGATGAAATTTATCAAGATGATTTTCATAGAGATAAAGCTCTTGTAAATGAAATTGTAGAAAAGCACAAAACTGGTCAGCCAGTATTAATTGGAACTGTTTCTGTAGAAGCTTCTGAAAACATTTCAAAAATGCTTAGTGATTTACAAATTCCTCATTCAGTTTTAAATGCTAAAAATCATGAAAAAGAAGCTGAAATAATTTCTCATGCAGGAGAAAAAAATGCTGTTACAGTATCAACTAATATGGCTGGTCGTGGAACTGATATTAAATTAGGGGAAGGAGTGGCAGAGTTAGGTGGATTGTGTGTATTAGGTGAAGAAAGACATGAATCTAGACGTATTGATAATCAATTACGTGGACGTTCTGGACGTCAAGGAGACCCTGGATATTCAAAATTTTTTATTTCATTGGATGGTGAATTAATGACCCGTTTCGGTGGAGACCGTGTAAAATCCTTACCAATATCTTCATTAGACCCTAGTAAACCTTTAAAATTCAAAATATTAGCAAAATCTATTGAAACTGCCCAAAAAACAGTAGAGGGGGATAATTTAGCTGCTAGAAAAAATACATTGGTATATGATGATGTTAATCATACCCAAAGAAGTATTTACTATGCAGACAGAAAAGAAGTTCTTAACTGTCAAACGATGGATGATATTTATCATATTTTAAACACATTCAATATCAATGAAAAACAACTAAATTCTTTAAAAGAAATGGTAAAAAATATCCCAGAAAATATTTCAGTACCAACTTTTATTAAAACTTTATTGATAACATCAGATAATTTATGGATTGAACATATTACTCAGATGGATTTACTACGTGGAACTGTTCATTTACAATCTATGGCTAAAAAAAGCCCATTTGTAATTTATGAAGAACAAGGAAAGGGACTTTTTGATTATTTTATTGAACGAGTAGCAACAGATTCAATTCCAGCTGTATTAAAATCAGCAGAAACCCTCAAAAATTCTCTCCAAAATGCCACATAAGAAGAATTAGAAGAAACTGCAAAGAAACTCGCAAATACTTCAGAAAAGGTCGAAACAGTTGTACTCTAAAAAAGCACCATTGTATAAACTCAGAAAAGCCCGATTAGAGCATCATCTAACGCAAGGGGATGTGGCATATATTCTAGGTTGTACAACACAATTCTACTCACAAATTGAGAGAGGAATTAATGTTTTGTCTTATGACTATGCCGTAAGATTAGCGTTAATGTTTCAAACAACACCAGATGAGTTATTCTTTGAGCAGTTTAAATATATGCATATTCAAAAATTAGACGTAGAAAAAAACCGAGAAAAATAATTCCCGGTTTCTTTTTTGTTTTTTAGAGGTATTCATACATAAAATCAATCCATTGTAAGTAAAATTCATGATTGATTGTTTTTTGCGAGAATATTTGCAGTATTTTGTCTGTGAATTCTCTGTCGTTAAATTGGTTTTGGAGGTTTTTTTGAGTTTCTTCTAAGTTTTTTGCCCCTAAATGTTTTTGCAATAATACTATTGCTTTCCCTTTTTCATAATTCCCATTAAATAAATCTTGAAAAACTTTTTCGCACAATTCTTTTTTTGTCATATAACAGCCTCCCTCTACTTTTTATTTGTCAATTTAGCAAATAATAGTATTTAAAATAGTACTTTTTACTATTTATACTATTATAATAGCTCTTAAAGAAAACGGTATCAATCATTTTGTTAAAGAAAATGTTTTTTGATAGCTTTTTCTCAGTTTTTTTAAGTTATTTCGTAAGTTTGCATTGATTTTATCATATTTTTTTACCAATTAAAGTCTTGACACGTTCTTTTAAATACTATTTAAAGGTGGTTTTTTTAACTTTATATAATATTCATTTTTACAATATATTGACTTAAGAAAAATCAATATAATTTTTGCTTATTTGACAATTTGGCAAATCTTATATATTATAATTGTATGAAGATACACGACTATGTATTTTCGCTATAAATGGAGGAAAAATAGTTTATAGCTAGAAAGGAGCTAAAATGAAAACCGGCGCTAAATTAAAAAACTTGAGAAAGATGAAAAAATTATCTCAAGAAGAAGTAGCCAAAGTTTTAAACTTGTCGTATTCAACCCTATCTCGTTGGGAAAATGACACAAGAATACCTACTTATGAAGATTTATTTAAGCTAGGTCAGTTCTATGGGGTCTCTGTTGATTATTTAAGTGACCCAAACGAAGAAAGCTTTTACTGGAGTTTAGTTAAAGAAACAGTATCTTTTGAAGAGGGAACAGAACCTGCAAAAGAAGATATTATTCATAAAGTTTATTTAACTCCACATACACATCCTTGGGATATTACAATAATGAGAGTAAGAAATGAAAATATGGATTTTGGACTAACTAAAAATTCACTAGGGTTAGTAGCTTTAAATAAAGTTTCTCCTGGAGAACTTCATGTTATTTCGATTAATGACCGATATTATATTTCAAAAATAAGCAACAAAGATAATGCGATTGCTTACGAAGGGCCATTTCTTCCAAATAGTTTTGATAATGTAAAAATAGTTGGTCAATTACTTTCAATAGTGCATAATATGCCATAAATCCTCATAAACATGGGGATTTTTTATTTAGAAATAAAAAAAAGACAAAAACCTAATCTCTAGGTTTTTGTCCAATTTTTCTTTCTAATTCTCTAAGTAAGGCATCTTCCTCTTTGCCTTCTTTAGTGTTTCCGTTACCATTACGTAGGCTTTCTAATCGAGCTTCCGCAATCTCGATATATAAATCTTCCATACGGATTTGATTAACAACAGATTGACGATGTAAATCATCTCGCGCACATTTTTGTTCAATTTCTAATGCTTTTGCATGGTTTAATCGTCTTTCTTCAGACATTTTTACTCCATCAATTACAAAAGAAATGATTTTTAATATTACAATGGCAAAAAAGAACCATTTAATAATACCAAAAAATAAATTTATGTTTTCCATAATAAATTTCCTCCTTCTACCTAGTCTTATGGATAAACTAGGATTTTTTATTTTTATAAATACATAAAATATCGAATAAAATGACACTTATTATATACCACTTTACATTGTTATATTCAACTGTTTATGGTATATTATAATAAAATAGGAGGCTTTTTATGAAAACATATATATCATTATTTATACTTGCTATTTTTATGGCAATTTGTGCATATACAGATATAAAAAAAGAAAAATTACTAAATTATGTTACTTATAGTGGTATGACTGTAGGAATAGTTTTAAATTATATTCTTTATCAAAAGGATGGGTTACTTTCATCAATTGTTTCTATTCTTGCAGCTTTTGTCATTTTTATAATTCCTTATTTAATTAAACAAATGGGGGCCGGTGACGTTAAAGAACTTATGATGATTTCTTCAATAATGAATATTTATTACTGTATAGGAGTAACAATTACCGGTTCTTTTTTAGGAGGATTATGGGCTTTATATAGATTTTTCATTAAAAAAGAAAAACATATAAAAGTACCTTTAGGATTATTTTTATTTATTGGATTAATTGTATATCAAACAGCAATTATTTTATTTGCTTAAAAGAGGTTTTTTATGAATAAAAAGTGGAAAACATTATTAATTATTTTTTTGAGTACTGTATGTCTTACTGGTTGCAGTACTGGCTTAAAAAGAAAAAAATCTTCAGATACTAATAAACTAGTTGAATATAATGTTTATAGTGATTTAAGTCTTATTTTGAATCAAAATAACTCGCTTATTATATCTGATAAAGAAATAAGTAAACAAAAACTTAATGTAGATGAATATAATAAAAAAAGTGCAATTTTAATGGCACAACATTTAGAAAATATTTATAAAATTTGCAACAATCGTATTTTACAAGATTTTGATAAATCATATACTTATGATGAAGATTACCAAGATTATTTAACAATGCTTTCTAAATATATAGATATTTATCTTGATGAAAATGAAGAATTAAAGCAATGGATGTCTGAAGGAAATATTGAAGCAATTTGTGCTTCAAATTCTTATAAATATAATATTGTTTTATTGGACTATGCCATTGAAACTACAAATCTAAAAGAAGAAATAGCAAATTATAAAAAGTGATGTTCTCATCGCTTTTTTATTGTTTTTTTTTATTGATTTGATATTATAATGCCATAAACGGAGGTGGTTTTTTTTGAAAAAAGTACGTTTAATTTATGCTGGTTTATGTACAATAATTTTATTTACACCAATAACAACCGTTTCTGCAAATGACGATATGTTTTCACAATTAAAAAATAATTATCAAACATCTTCTTCAAATTATGGAAATATTGGAGATGCTAATGTGAGTGTAGGATATAAAACTTATTTATCAAATGTTTCAACTTCAACTTCAGTACTAGATTCTCAATTAAAAGATTTAAATGAGTATAAACAAACATTAGAAATTTATAAAAATTTTCAAAAGGATTATCAAGATGCTTTAACTCAAAAAGATGATATATCAGAAAAAACATTAAAAGATTATGAAAATTTAAAAAGCACAGCCGAAAAAGAATTAAAAGATTATGAAGAAAATGGTAAAAAAACAATGAATGATAAGAAAACTGAATCTCAAAATCTTTTATCAGAAACTCAATTACAACAAGCTACAGATTTTAATAATTTTCAAAAAGAAGTTGCTAATTTAAAAACTGAAATATCTAGCCAAAAATCCACTATTACAGCTGAAGCTCAAAAAGCAGCAGCTACTAGATACAATTCTGTTGCAGATGGATATTCTGCCGCAGTAAAAAAAGTTTCTGCTGGTAATGTGTCAAAGTCAACCTATAATAAAATAGCAAATTCTATAGCTAGTAGTTACAAATCTTATGTGAATACATTTGAAAAGGAATATGCTTCAGAAGCTTCACAAAATAGTTTTGCTAAAAAAAATCCTAGTAAAAATACAAACAAAACCAGTGCCACAACAGGACGAACATATGGTGGACATAAAATGAATACAACAACCAAAAAAAGTTTGGTAGATGAAAACATCGATGGTTTTGTAAAAGGTATAAAATCATTATTTTAATAAAAAAAGGCTAGCAAGAGCTAGTCTTTTTAATTACCAAAATTTGACAATAATTCATTAAATAATAATATTCTTCATCTTGTGAATAATGTAAATTATTTCCATTTGCTAAAATAGTAAGCAAATCATATCCATTAATTAACATAACTTCTGGATAATTTTTATCAAATAATCGAATCCTATTTTCTTCTGCTAATAGAACACCATCAACGATTTCAAAAATCACGCGATAACGTTTGCCAGTACCACCTTCTTTTTTATTTTTTTCAGTTACTAAACTTTTTAAAGATTTCAAATCAATATTTTCATCTAATTCTAGTTCAATATCGTTCATATGATGAGTATTTATTCCGTTTATATAGCGTTGAAAGAATTTTTCTCCCATTTGAACCATTGTTTTTTGTGTATGAATATTATATTGAATTTCTTGAAATTCAGATTTTCCAGATTGTTTTGTCATTTTTATAACAATAACCATTTCATTATTTTGTTCAATAACTTTGAAATTTCCTTTAGTACAGCCATTAATACCTAGCTTTTTCATATTTAAGTTTTTTAGGTAGTCATAGTTAATTCCATAATCCACTGTATTATCGAGTTCTAATTGGTTTTTATCAAAAAACATTTCAAAAGCGGAATATCCTGTCATTGATTGAGCATATAATTGATGATTAGCAACACTGAAAAAAACCTTAGACCCAATATCTGGGAATTCCTTTAATTCACTTCGCATTTTTTCAAAGTTTTTAAAACAATCTAATTCTTTTCCAGTAATTTCAAGTGATTTTTCAGTATCGTTCAATTCAATAAACTCAAATTTCTTTTCTTCTGCTGGAGTAGGTAATGACAACTCTTTCCCATTATCATAAACGATTTTGTTATTGTAAATAACAAAATTTTCTCTACCACTAATACTTTCAAAAGCCTCTAAAAAATCTTCTAAATGCCAACAATAATCTTTATCAATATCTTCTTTTACAATACTGCAAAGATACTTAAAAGACACTGTTTCCTTTTGAAAATCCGTTAAAGATACTTCTAAAATATTATTTTTTTTATGTAAATAAATTAATGTATTTACTTTATTTAAAGAACATTCACTAATTGGTTTTAATAATTTTTTCTTCATTTAATTTCTCCTTATCTTTATTTAATTTTCTTTGTTTATTCCATTGTTTATATTGATAAATGACTTCACGAGCAATAATTTCTATATTAGGAATCGCTTGTTGATAGCAATCCCATTTTTCATATTCTTTTTCCTCAGAGAAAAGACCACCGACCATGATTTCATATTCACAACGAGACCATTCTTCTCTAAGAATGACTTGAAGTTCTTTACAAAAGCCAGAAAATCCATAATGAATCATTCCACTCATAAATTCTTCATATTTGAATTTACTCGGTGCTCTACAATATTTTTTCACAGCCTTTAAAGTTGCTTCATAGACTACAATATTATTAAAAATGTTGTAATTTTTTACTTTGTTTCTATTAAAATCATGATTTAGTACATAAAATTCAAATTTTGGATTCATTTCAACCTCCTAACTTTATGAGAATAATGTGAATATAATTGTTCCTGCAACTAAATATGAAACTGTCCAAACAACGATTGATAGATAAAAATGTTTAGAGTTATACCTAATAATAAACGCTCCAATCAAAAATAAAACAAGAGCAATTGGTTGTAAAATCGATAACATTTTTTATTTACCTTTTAGATAGTTCTATAGCAATGTCACAAGCTTTTTTAATACTTATTTTATCTCTTATAATTGCTAATGCCTTATCATCGCTTAATTTATCTATCTCTAAAAGGTACAACAATATCAATAATATGTCGTTTTGTTAAAACACGTTGTTTTTTGAATGAATCGTATTTATTTCTTGTTAAACCAATGTCCATTAAAATATCAAAAGTTTTTTCTTTGTCGTAGGGGATTTCTTCTTGTTTCATTATTTCTAATACTCTTTCCATTTATTTCTCCTTGTATTTTTCATATATAGCATTTAATTGGTCTTTTTCTCCATTTTTAGAAATTTCTTCAATTTCAGTTATTTCTCTATCACTGATTCTTTTCTCTTTTATTTCCTTTAAAGCCCAATTATTAATTATTTTTATAATTTCATCTGGTAGGGGATGATAAATTTTTTTATCTACTAACACCCAACTTTCTGTAATTAAATCTTCATAATAAAATTCGTATTCATTGACTAAAATGTCTCCAACGTAAGTTTCTGTCGCAAGTTCATTTAATTTTGAATAATTTACAATTTTTATTTGAATATCCTCGTTAATTCTAGCAATTGTTGAATTAGGAATATAATCATCGAGGTAAGACATTGAATTCATATCAAAATCCACATTTATTACCAATGCTTCAGCTAATTTGGTATGGTCTAATGTCACATTTTGTTTTTTCTTAAATAATTTAAACATTTGTAATCCTTTCTTTTTTATATGTGTTTATGATATTTTCAATATCTTTTTCCGTTGTTTCTTGAATTGTGTATTTTTGATTTGGTATATGCTTGAATTCATATATTCTTTCTCCTAAATAACTAATAGGAATATAGTCTTCAACTTCTGATTCATTAACACCCTCTATATCATAGACAATGTTGTTATATTGATACGCTATGTGTCCAAATGGAGCACACCATACAATTTTCCCGCCAGGAAAAGCATCTTGTAGCATTAATGCAAAATAATAACAATATCCATCTCTAAAAATTTTTCTAACATGTTCGTTATCTTCTATCCCCGAACTATGCGAACTAAAAAAATTGTATATAAATTCTAGAATATCTTTATTTGCTTGAGGATGTTTTTGCATAATTAAATCTATCCAATTTTTACCATTTGCCATACTAAAACATCTTCTCCATTTCTATATAACATTGCATTAAAATCATTAACAAAAGACATTTCAGCACAGTTTTCTTCCAATCCTTCTTCTGGAGTATTTTCATCAAATTCTTTTTGTAAAATTTCTTTTGGATTATTACATTGTTCAATAATTTTTGTACTAATGTCATACCCGTCGGTTGAAATAAGCATATATTTATTATTTTTTCTTTTTTCAATAGCTAAATTGATTGCTAAATTAATAGCTCCAGCCATTTGATTGTTATAGTTGGATATGATTATTTTTTCTTTAATAAAATCTAAACCGTATTTTTCTACAAGTTTTCCGACAGAATTTGAAAAATAAATAGACGGAATTGTAGAAATAGTAGAAAAATCAATTTCTACCTTATCTACTGTTTCTAATTGAACTAATTTATTGATTTTTTCAAAAAGTTCAGTTCCAGGATTCTTTTCTTCATTAATTACTTTTGCATAAATTTTTACCATAGTTGTTTTCTCCTTGTTTTTTAATTATTTCATACAAAGAATTAAATCGGCTTCTTCTTTACTTAAACGATTTATCTCTGTATCTTTTAAGTTTAATAATTTTAATTGTATTTTTTGTGGTTCTTCTAAGTTTTTTTCTTTTGGAATGATTTCAGTGTATGAGGCTTGAGACACTGGTAAGATGCGATAAAAATACTCAAAACGAGATGCTTTTTCATAAGATTGATAATTTTTGAGGTATTTATCGGTTTTTACCATGATATCGAATGATTTTAATTTGTTTTTTAGCCATGTCGGATGAATCAATCCATTAAAAAAATAATTTACAATTTCTTCATGAGTAAGTCCTTCATTAAAATCAGCGTTTTGAACACTCAACCATTTTAAATATGATTGCATATATTTCTTCATCGCTAAATCTAATGAAATACTGTCAATTGGAATATAAGGATTCCTTTTCTTTAATACTAATTTCATTTTTTTCTCCTTTCGTATATAATCACACATTTATTATATCACATTGTTTGTATTTGCGATATATGTTATATTATATTAAGCTTATAGAGGGGTGATGTAAATGTTCGATTTTGCTGCTTATGGCGAAACAATAAAAAACAATTTAGAAACACAAGATGATTCGATTTTAATTCAAGAAATAGACAATTTTATAGTAATGATGGTTTCGGATGGAAATGGTAGTTCTCCTGGAATGATAAATATAGGTTCTTTAGCAAATAGCATTCTATTTGATTATTTAAAATCAATTATGTATAACGCAACAATTACATCCTTAGTCAACCAAATAGGTTTTGGAATGGTGATGGTTCAAAAATGCTTTCTTTCAATAAACGCTATTGATGAAAAATATAAAAATATTTATGCTACTCAAAGTGTTGTAATTATTGATAAACAATCATTAGATGCTTGTTTTGCATCTTTAGGAAATTGTGAAATTCAATTGTGGAGAAATCATCAATTCACAAGAATGAACACGCTGCAATCTGTTGCTTATGAAAAATTAATGAAAGGGGAAATTGTGGAATCAGATTTTTATAACTGTGCGGATAGAGGCGTTTTAACAAGTGCCTACGGTGTTTATCCAGATATAAAACCTTTTATTCAAAAAGGAAAACTAATTGCAAATGATATTTTACTTCTCACAACAGATGGAATATATGCTGCAATGAATCCCAATGATGTTGTTGATTTAATGGTCAAGGAGATACTCCACAAGGAGCTGTAAAAAAAATATTAGAAGCGACAAACTTAAAAGGTGCTTTTGATAATGCGGGAATGATTTGCTGCTTTATTATGGAAAATAATCAATAATTTTTTAAAAAAAATAACTTTATATATTGCTTTTTTCTACTTTATAAGATATATTTACGTGGCAAATGTGAGAGCTCTTTTTGAAAGAAAAATCACATAAAATTGGTTGTCTAAAAAATAATAAAGTACAACCCAAAAAAATAATAATATGGATATAAAGAAATATCCGGAGGCAATTTAAATGACTGATTTAGTAGAAATGAAAGTAGGGTCTGGACGTAATTCAGATGGTAGCAAAATTCCTGGTTACGCAGCTCGTTGTGGAAAATCATTAAGTGAATTATTAAAAGAAAACGATTCTGTAGTTATTAAAGCTATGGGTGGAGATGCTGTAAATAGTGCAGTAAAGGCATATATGCATGCAAATCAATTATTAAAAGAATTTGATAAACATGCAATTATTAAAGATGTAAAATTACAACATGAAACTCTACAACGTAGAGACGGAGTAGAAGTAGATGCTGTATTAGTTGCAATGACTGTAACTTTTGATAAATAATGAATCCCGATGACTTAAATGCATGGGGGAAAATCCATTTTATTTGTCCATGTCATCAAAAGAATTCAAATTATTCCTTTGATTTAATAAAAAAGGGTGGATTAATTTATTACAAATGTAACAATCCTAATTGTAAAAACTGTTTTTCTAGTGATGTTCATTTAAAAACAATGGAATCATTAGATAAATATATTCAAGAAAAAGGTACTCCAGAAGGATTCACTCGATATTTTAGAGAAAAGGACATTAGGTTTAAAACCAAATATATAGAAACAAAAAAAATTACAAATAATTATAAAACTTATATAATAGAAGTTATTAAAATGACTTAAAGGTTCCTATAGAGGAACCTTTTTTGAGGTAAAAATATGTTAAAGAATATATCTAAAGATTTAGAAGATGAATATAACATGTTAATTAATAATCAAAAAGCTTTTTATAATCATTCTGTAAATGTCGCACTATATACAAAAATTTTACTTAATCAAATAAAAAAAGATTATCCATCATGTAAAATCAATGATACTTTAGAATTCTATATAGAAATGGCTTCACTTTTACATGATATTGGTAAGGTTAAAGTCCCTTTATATATTCTAAATAAGACTGAACCTCTTTCTTATTTGGAATTTGATTTAATAAAAAAGCATCCTCAACTAGGATATATAATTGTTGCTAATAATTTTGATAAACTAGCAAAAACAAATGAAGATAGAAAATTTGTAGAAATATGTAAGAATGTAATATTATTTCATCATGAAAGATGGGATGGAAGTGGATATCCTTATGGAATTAAAGGTAATAAAATTCCTTGGGAAGCACAAATAATTGCAATTGTTGATAGCTTTGATGCAATGACTTATTCTCGTTGCTATCAAGAGGCTATTCCAAAAGATGAAGCAATAAATAAATTATTAAAAGATAAAAAAAGATATAACAAATATATATTGAATAGTTTAAAAAAAGCTGAAAAAGAACTGATAAACACTATGTAAATAGAGCAATATATTTTTCATTGTTGATTTATTAGTGAAATTATGTAATAATAATGGTGTCGAAAATAAAAATTATCATAAATTATGAATTTTAAAATTTAATAGTCATAGTATGTTTTTTAGCATACAAAAAGAGCACTTATTAGGGAAATTAACCATTCAATGCGTGTTTAGACATAGCCTTATGCTATCAATATTCTTAGGAATGATTGGAAGTGAATTAAGAATTCAACATCATTTGTTGATGTGTCTGGCTGGTTGTTTGGTGTAATTTCATCACCATTGATAATTGTATTTTCGACAAACTTACATTTATCACGCAGGTTGATTTTTCTAATAAGTGCTTTTCTTATAAAAGAAGGAATTATTGGAGTGGCATTCAACAATTCAAAGAAAAGAGCAAAAATAAAAACCTCTTTGGCGAGAGGTTATGAATAAAGCATTTCTCAAGTGGCATTGAGAGTATGTTTTTATATGCCCATTGGCTGTGGGACTTTTATTAATTTTTACAATTAAAGAATACAATTCTTTAATCTTTTTGTCAACCTTATTTTTGACAATTCGAAATTTTTTATACTGTTTTTGTAAATTTTAATAACTATAGAATCCCTCGGTCAAATTTTGAAAAGATTGGAGGGATTTTTTATGGAAAATGACAAATATTTTACTGGTTCAGATAATCTAAAAATCGATTCTTTTATTCAAATCCCAAAAGTGCTTTTTAAAAATCCTAAATATAATAAATTGACTCTTACTAGTCGTCTAATTTATTCGCTTTATCTAAATAGATACAATAATACAAAATATAAAGATGAAATTGGCCCTTATATTATTTTTGGAGACAAAGAATTAGAAGAATTTCTAGCAATAACGAAATCAACATGTATCAGAAGTAAAAAACAATTAGTAGATAATAATTTGATACATATAAAAAAGACAACCGGATTCAATAAAATATATATTAAAAATTACAGAAATCCGGACGTTGATGAATTTTATTATGAACAAGATTTGGAAAGTTATTCTTTTTATAGATTCCCTAGAATATTTTTTGATGAAGAATTTGATGAATTGAGCTTAAATTCGAAATTCTTATATACATATTATTTTGATTGGATGTGTTTAAGTCAAATGAATTATGTTGTCGATAATTATGGAAGAATATATTTTAGTGAAAGTGAAAAAGGCCAAGAAATTTCATTGCATTTAAATAAAGATACTATTAGAACAGCAAAGAAACAATTAATAGCTGCTGATTTACTTATTGATTATAAAGATTTCAGCAAAACTAAAAATTATTATTTATTAAAACTCGCTAATTATAATCATGAACAATTAATAAATTATAATTTATTGTCTAATAAAGAAAAAAATGAATTAATAAAAAGATTATCTAATCTAAACTCAACATTAATACAAACGCCAAAGATTAATATCAGACAATTAAGAAAAGATGCGGATATTTCAGTAAAAGAAATGATAAATTTATTAAAAAATAAAAATTACATTGTTTCTCCTCAAACATACAACAGATATGAAAAAGGAACTCGAAAATGTCCTAAAGAATTGTATAACGAAATTGTAGAAATTTTAAAAACAGCCACAAAAAGCGAAAAAAGCAACCTGCTATCAACCAATAAAAGCCACATAAACGGAATTTTGACACTTGATAAAGATGAAAAAAAACCACATAAAGCTAAAAATGAAACTTATGAAAACGATAAAAAAGACATTAATAAAAAAGTGGATATGCAACTCCATAAAGTTGAAAATATTACCTTTAGAAATGCCAATATCGAGTCCAATATTAGTTATACTGATAACTATAATAAATTAAATTATATTAATTCTATTTCAATCGAGGACAATATAACAAATACAATTAATTCTATAAAAACTTCATTTAAAAATTTAAATGAATTACAAAAATCAATGATTATTCATTCTCTTAATTCATTATTTCAAAAAAATGGGTTTACTTTAAATAATCAATATATAGATTTAAACTCATTAAATAATTTATTTTCTATTTTTGATGAAATAGAAAATAAAGATGTTGAATCTTATTTTTTAAATGTAATAGAGAGAATGTCAATTTATAAGGATAATTTTAAATCTAATAATAATATTACTAATTGCTTTTTAACATTCGTATTAAATGATTTAATAAAAGGTAAAAATCAAATATTATCATACATTAATCCTTATACCGATTGGATGAACTTGTGGAATGACATGCCAAAAGAAACATCAACAAAATTATCTAATGAATTAGATGATGATTATTTTAAGATATTGGAAAAATATGATTAATTTTCTTGCTATTTACCAATGATTGGATAGAATAAATGCACTAATGGAGGTGCAAAAAAATGTCATTTCATGGATTCGGTTTATTATCAAGTCATCAATATGCTTGGATTCCTATATTATTGTTAGCTTTGGTAGGAGTATATTTTTTCAACAAAGGAATACAACAAAGCCAAAAAGAAGCTCAAGCAGAAATAGGACAAACTAATATTATTTTTTCTATTATTTTAATTGCTATGTGTATTGCTGGATTTTGGTGGTATTATTTAAAATAACTTTCTTATATATAGTCTAAATGTGCGTAATATGATATACTATAATTGTAATATTAGACGAATATATAAAGGAGAGAAAAAATTATGAAGTTTAATCTTAAAGAAAAAAAAGAAAACATTAAAGAAGAGATTGATGAAAAAAAAGAAAATGAAAAATCATCAATTTCTAAATCCGTACCTATTCAAAAAGAAACAAAAAAGTATGGTGAGACGATTTGCAAAATAGCAGGTAAAAATACATTGCTGGAGTTCACTACGAATGGGTTTAATCTAGCTCCAAAAGATAAAGAAGGGAATAGAAAGGAATTATCTTGCCATATCAGCATGAATTTTGTTGAATATGACGATAATTTTAGACAAACCAAATATATTCCATTCTATTTAAATAGTGTTACATGGAGAGGCTTAAAAATGGATTTTCAATCTGGCTTTTTTGATAAACTAGCTGATAAAGAAATAAAAAAAGGGAATCAATTTGCCAGCCCAATTTATTCATTTAATGGTGGCACTCCTAAAGGACCTAACGGGAAACCTCTTTGTAGGATTTTAAATATTAGTCCAGCAAAAAGAGAAGGGAATTTCTTACTAACAGCAATTCAAGCTGAAGGGGAAGTACAAAAAAATGGAACTATTACTTTTAAAAAAGGTTCCAAACAATCTCGAATTACAATCAGCGTTTCTCATACCACATTAGGTGGAATTTTAGATGAAGTTACATCTTTTATTCCAAAAAATATTTAAAAAAGAGGTAATTTTATGGATTTAAACAAGGTAAAAGATTTTATCAAGGCAAATAAAGTCCCATTTATTGCCGGACTTTCTTGTGCAATGGTTGCCATTACTGCAAGTGCTATTTATTTTTCAATTAAACCTAGTGATAATATTTTGAAATTAAAAAAAGATGAGTTCAAAATTGAACTAGGTGAAAGAATTTCCAAAGATGCAGCATATTACTTAGATACTAAAGACTTAAGTAAAGAAGAAGCAAAAGAAGTTATTGAAAAATCAAAAGTAAATGTTCCAAAAATAAAAAAAGTAGGTAATTATAAGATTAAAATTTCCTATGATATTCAATCAATCGAAGCAAAATTAAAGGTTATTGATACAGTTCCACCTTCTTTTGAAGAAGTGGACAATATGACCGTTCCCCTTGGGACAAATTTTACAGATGATGACCTTAAAGAAATGTTTATTGTCATGGACGGAGATGAAAAAACCCAATTAGATATTGATAATGGCGGATATGATGCCAATAAAGAGGGAACTTATACAATCAAAGCAACTGCGAAAGATTCTTCTGGAAATAAAACAGAGTATTCTTTTACAATTACTGTCACTGCAGGCGTACAAGAAATTCAATATACGGAAAATACTGTGGTTGCTACTGCTAAAACAAAAGATGGTGAAAAACAAACAGTAACACCAACTACAACAACTGAAAAAAAACCTACTTCAACTACAACAGGTTCTGGTTCTACAAATTCGAATAGTAATTCTTCGTCATCCTCATCTTCAAATTCAACTTCTAAACCAAGTAATGGTGGCGGAAATAATTATTTGAAATCAATTAGTATTAGTGGTTCAAAATCTATAAAAAAAGATAATTCTGTAGATTTAACAGCTCATATTAATCCTTCAAATGCTAGTGTTTCTCCTGGAAGTTTTAAATGGAGTTCAAGTAATGAAGGTGTTGCTAGAATTGCTGGTGGAAATGGATATCAAACCGTTTCTGTTTTTGGCGTAGGAGAAGGTTCTGCTACAATTACATGTACTGTAAATGGCGTTTCAGCGTCTTACGTCGTTACTGTTTCTGCACCACAGCAAACAGTAACAACTGATTATAGTGCTATCGAATTAAAATTTATTGATAAAAATGGAAGAGCTTATTCGAAAAAGTTTAACCAAATGACTTCTGGTAATAGCTTAACATTTAACTTGGCAGACTATGGTTGTGTATATAATGGTGGTGCTTCTTTTGTAGGTTCCGGTTTTGCTATATCTGTTGATAGCAATAAATGGTATCAAGAAACAGGATACCCAAATAATGTATATAACATTCACAATGGTGGAACTTTTAAATTTAGAAGTTCCGCAGGAACAGAGGTTACAATTACATGCGTTGTCAATAGAGCTAATATGACTATTGACGAGTTTAACTGTGTATTTAAAGGTGCATGCTAAAAAAAGATGGAATTTTTCCATCTTTTATTTTTTTATTAAATAGTAATAAATACCATATTATATAGTTTTAAAAGTTATATAATGTACATTATGCGAAGTTCTCCTAATAGGAAAATGTGCCTACTTTTTTATGCTTTATTATTGAATTTATGGTTATTTTTTTGTGAATGCTAGTTAGTTAAATATACACAAATAAAAAATGCCACATATCGTGGCAAGATAGCTAATCGTTCTAACTATTGTTTTTTATACAGGGGCGTTGACCGTGGTGGCCATCTCAAAGTTTCAGCAACTGAACCTGTTTTTATTCTTTAATTTTACGACGAAGAACACCAATACCAACAATAGAAAAAGTTCCTAATAGGATGAATGGTAGGTAATTAGTTGTATCTCCTGTTTTTATTGTAGCATCTTTATTTGTATCATTTGACTTATAGATAATTGCTACTGGAGATAAGTCTTTAAATTCTTGAGTAATTGTTTTATTATCAAAATCAACTGACTTAGGAGTTAAGATTTCCCAAGTATTTCTTTCTGTACTATAGTGAAGAACTTTAACATTTTTAGCTGTTTTTACTAAGTTTGGTGCTTCCCAAGTTAAAGTAACATTCTTAACTTTTTGTTTTAATTCACCATTAGCATAAACTGATAAATCTTGGAATTCAGTTAATAAAAAATATTCTGACAAGTCAACACCTTTGATTAAAGATGCTAATTGTGATGGATTGTCATTTACTTTTTCAATTACATCAATAATTTCATCAGATACACCTGCAGATGAATAAGTTTCTTTTTTAGAATCAAATGCTGCAGTTGTGTTTGCGTCAACTTTTTCTCCGTTGATTAAAATACTATCTTTTTTGACAGCTCCATTTTTATTAATACTTGGTGATGCGAACACAGTCGTTAAACTTAAGCATAAAGTTAATGCTAAAGAAATAGTGGTTAATATTTTTTTCATATAACACCTCCGAAGATATTTTTTGTATTAACAAAAGAAATATATCATTTTCAATTAGTAGATACAACGTTAAAAAATTAACATTTAAAAAATTTTTTAATGTCTTTATTTCTTCCAAAAATTAGAATTGTATCATTCTTTTTTAATTGTTCTTTTGGGTCAATATCATTTATAATATTTCCTTTTCTAATAATTACTAATAATTGAATCCCAAAATTTTCTTTTAATTTCATTTCAACGATATTTTTATTAACAATATTATCATTTAAATTGTTAATTTCTACTTCTGCAATGACCTTCCCCGCATATTCATCGTAAATATCTATACGATTTTTTTTATTAGGTTTATTTATTTTCTTTAATAATTTTTCAATATATTGATGCCAATGTATTTTTTTATTGCAAACTTCAATGATAATTATCATTACCCCGACGAAAATCCCCGCAAGAAACCAATCATTTCTTGTAGCGCTGGAAGATAATCTAAAAATATTAATAAAAGTAGAAATGATTGTTAAGTTGAATATGTATCCAAATAGCATTGTTATTTGCGTCAGTCTTCGTCGTTTTTTATTAAGCAACAGAAGTTCGGACTCTTTTGTAGTAAATCCTGTTGCCGTCAGAAGAGATGTTGCTTGAAATCTAGCTTTATCGGATGCTATTCCTTGAAACCTATATAAAACTGTAAAAACCTCAATAAGTATTAAATACAAAACTACTAAAATACCTAAAAGTACAAAAGAAGTATGAAAATTCATTTTTCTGGTTTTATATC
>ERZ772877.745-NODE-745-length-19603-cov-2.43089_pt1 | contig 19603 bp, 8 predicted proteins | sample MGYA00580583_ERZ772877 | MGnify/ENA primary metagenome ERZ772877 (study PRJEB29015, sample SAMEA2737661) | human gut metagenome | biome: human gut; feature: human-associated habitat; material: faeces | place: China | collected 2012 ... | reverse complement strand
TTTATATGCCGGCGATATGGAATATAACGAGATCGTAGTGGAAAAAGGCGGACGTGCGAACACGCTATTGCTATCCGACGGCAGTAAGATCATACTCAATGCCTCCACCCGTTTTAAATACCCCACCTCTTTTAATGGAGATGAGCGTGTGGTTCATCTGGAGGGTGAGGCCTATTTCGAGGTTGCGAAGAATCATTCGAAACTTTTCATCGTAAAACTAAAGAACCAACAAATCACGGTACTCGGAACCTCAATATACAGGCTTTCAACGATGATCGCTTTAGCGTCACCACCTTATTAAGTGGTAGTATCCTGTTGGAATCTTTTGACGCTCAAGGACGGAAAATGAGTAGCATGAAGCTAAAGCCGAATCAACAAGCCCGGTCGGATAACCGGACCGGCTCTATTTTCTTGTCAGAGACAGATGCCTCGATCTCGAACGCTTGGGTAGGAGGGAAATATCGTTTCAAGGATGAGACCTTAGTCTCTATCGTAAAACGTCTGGAGAATTACTATGGGGTAAATATCCGCTTGGCGCATGACAGTCTGCGGAACATCCGCTACACGGGAACCTTCTCTTTGGATCAAGGTATACAAGAGGTGTTGGATATTATTAACTCGGAGAAACAATTCTCTTTCATGAAAGACGGAAAAGATATTCTGATATCGGCGAGAAGCAAATAACAAAATAATAGATGTATAACCTTAAACATTGGAATTGCCTATGACAAATACTTGATCACAAAAAAAGAATCGGGACTGACACCACTCATCCCCGATCCTTATTCGTTCTTAATTTATGAATCACCTTTCTCGCCAGTCCGCTGAAACCGTGCGATCGAGGTAAGTCCTTAATAAAAAAACATTTACAAATTTATGGAAAAAGTTTGGAATAGTGATGATCTATTACCTAAAAAATTTAAATCAATCATGAAGATCACATTGCTTTTTTTAATACTGGGTATATTGCATGTCTCGGCGGATACCTATGCGCAAAAAGCTCAAGTTACGGTAGAAGTAAAGAACGGGACGTTCTATGATGTCGTCTCGGAGATTGAGAAACAGACCGAGTTCATGTTTTTCTATAAGAGCGAGGATATCGATAATAGTAAGCAGGTGGATATACAGGTGAAGAATCGCCAAGTTACCGACGTGTTGAATGAGTTGTTGAAAAACACGAACTTGACCTACCGCATATCAGGTAAGCACATCACGATCTTGAAGAAAGACGCCGTACAGCAACAAAAGAAAAAGATCTCCGGTACCGTTACGGATTCGGATGGCATACCGGTTATTGGGGCCAATGTTGTGATTAAGGGTACGACGGTCGGTACCGTTACGGATCTGGATGGAAAGTTTAGCTTGGATGCGGCTAATAACGATATCCTGTCATTTTCCTATATCGGCTATGCGGAGCAAGAGATCGAGGTCGGGAATCGTACACTGTTTAACGTGAAGTTGGCCGAGGATTATAAAGCGCTTGAAGAGGTCGTTGTCGTTGGATATGGTACGATGTTGAAACGAAACTTGTCAACTTCAGTGGGTTCCGTAGACTCGGAGAAGTTATTGGAGCGTCCGAATGCCACGAACGTATTCCAAGGATTGGCCGGAAAGGTAGCGGGTGTTAATATCGCTTTGAATTCTGGTGCGCCGGGTGGTAGCCCTGCGATAAAAATCCGTGGTATCGGTTCTTTGAATTCTTCCAATACACCGCTATATGTGGTCGATGGTGTGGTTGGCGTGGATCCGGACCAGATTGATCCGAATATAGTTCAGTCTATCGATATCTTGAAAGACGCTACTTCCTCTTCTATTTATGGTGCGAGAGGTGCGAATGGTGTTGTGGTGATAACAACGAAGGAAGGTAAGAAAAATACAACGAATATCTCGTATAATACCGTTTTGTCTGCCGGAACGTTAGCTCGTAAAGTCGATGTCTTAAATGCGGAAGAGGCTTTGGATGTATTCAAGCGTGCTTATGAGGCTCAACCGGGACGTATCGCTCCCCATCTGGATCCGAGCAATATGTTTACGCATAAGAATGACCTGTTCAATCCGGACGGGACTCCGAAATATGATACGGACTGGCAGGATGCCGTAACCCGTACGGCTTTTTCTCATCAGCATTCACTTAGTTTCTCCGGAGGAAGTGATAAGCTGACCGCTGTGGCGAATGTAAGTTATAAAGATAATCAGGGTATTATGTTGGAGACTTATAAACGTCAGTTGAACGCTTTTATCAATGTAGGATGGGATTTGAAAGAATGGTTCCATTTACAGGCCATGTTGAATGTAGGATCTAGTAATGCCCGAAACTCGGAGAATGCGATCTCTCGGTATACATTGGAAGCATTGCCGTTCCTTCCTATCCAATATGAGGATGGTACCTATTCCCGTAAGGGGGATTATCCCGGTGCGGAAGATACGGAGAACCCCGTGAGGATTTTAAAGGAGCGTAAGAATATCGATAAGAATCAGTACACGTTGGCTAATGTGATCGGTACGTTTAAAATTACCTCTTGGCTAAAGTTAACGACTAGCTTCAGCCGTCAAGATGGTTCTTATATCAATTCATCTTATAACCCGAGTACCTTATTCGGCTATGGAGATACTCAAAAGGGTAAAGCGGAGAAAGCACATCGAAATACGATGTCGTGGACAAATGAGGACTACTTGACTTTTGATAAAAGCTGGAATAAGCATAACTTGAATGTCGTAGCGGGAGCTAGTTGGTATTACTCAAAAACAGAGAAAAGCGAGCTAGGGGCCGAGAATTTCTTCGATGATTATTTTGAGTATAATAATATGGGAGTCGGCACCGTACGTTCTAAGGTTGGCTCAGACTATACGGATAATAAGATGAATTCTTACTATGCCCGTATCAACTATAATTTTGACAATCGTTACTTATTGGGCGCTTCTTTCCGTGAGGATGGTTCTTCTCGTTTTGGCTTGAATAACCAATATGGTTTCTTTCCTTCATTCTCGGCCGCTTGGCGTGTATCCAATGAGAATTTCTTCGAGAACGCAAAAAAGGTGATTGATGATATGAAAGTCCGTTTGAGCTACGGTACGGTGGGTAACGCAGAAATCGGTGATTATGCGTCTATGGCACGTTATGAGAATAAACGCCTTCCTTTTGGCAAGGATATGACGACGATCGTTACGTTGAAAAGTATGGCAAATCCGGATTTACGCTGGGAGAAATCCAGACAACTTGACGCGGGTATCGATTTGAGTTTCTTTAATGGGCGTATCGAGTTTATGGCGGATTATTATCATAAGATTACGACTGATTTATTGTATGAGCTACAATTGCCTTCTAACTCAGGATATGAGAAGACTATGACAAATTTGGGTAAGATCCGTAATCAAGGTCTTGAGATGAGCTTGAATACACGCAATATCCAAAGCCGTGATTTCTTATGGACTACCTCTTGGAATTATACGATGAACCGCTCGATGGTACTGGATATAAATGATAATATTATCGGTAAGTGGGGAGGACGCATTGAAGAGGGACATCCTTTAAATGCTCTTTACGGCTATGTTCGCCTAGGTACATGGGGTACTGATGAGGCGGAAGAAGCCGCTAAGTATAATAAGAAACCCGGCGATATCAAGTATTGGGACAAGAATGGTAATGGAATGAAGGATGGCGAAGACCAAGACTATATCGGAAATGGCGCTCCTAAATTCGAGATGAATATGACAAATACATTCTCGTGGAAAGGCTTCACGTTTATGTTTGATTTGCAATGGGTATATGGTAATAAGTTGATTAACTTCACTCGCCAGTTGATGGGTAACCGTGTGACATTCTCCAATGCTTATGCGGACATTCCGGTGAACGCTTGGACGCCGGAAAACCAAAACACGATGGTGCCTAGCTTGCGCCTTCCGGGAGATGGATATGAGAATGACGTAGATTCTTGGAGTTGTGAGCCGGGTTCGTTCTTGCGTTTACGTAATATCGGCTTGAAATATGACTTTAGTTCCCGTATGCTTTCTGCCGCTCACATCAAGAGTTTATCCTTGGGATTCAATGTGGAGAATGCGTTCTTGATTACGAACTATTCTGGTAGTGATCCGGAGGTGACGAGTTATGATGCTGTATTTGAGCAAGGAGTGGATTTTTATACCTATCCCAAACCTCGTACGTATTCATTTACTTTAGGTGTTAATTTCTAATTGTTTAATCTTTACTTCGTAAAAAACTAAGATATGAAAAATAAAGCGCATGTATGGATGTGTGGCTTGCTTTCTGCGACAATGGCTTTTACATCCTGTACGAATTTTTTAGAGGAAGACCCGAAAACCTTCTTGAGTCCTTCTGAATATTATACGACAGAGAACCAGATAAAGGCGGCTGTGGATGGCACTTATGACGGGCTTGATGATCTGTTGAGTTCCGACCTCGAGATTGCTACAGTTCACCTTTTTAACTTGGAATATCTTGTAGGTACTAGTTATCGTCCTCGTGCGGCCGGTAATGAGCAGAACCAGTTCTTGTTGCTTTCCGGTTTGGAAGAGAGTAACGGCATTATTCGTAACTTCTGGAAGGCTACTTTCTTTCCTTTGGAAAATTGTAATAGCGTGATTCAAAATGTTTCCGCTACGGATATTATTAGCGAGAGCCAGAAAGCGAAGTATCTGGGAGAGGCTTATTTCTTGCGGGCATATTACTATTTCCAAGGGGTACAATTATTCGGGGATATCCCGTTGAAGACGGAACCTACGGTAGACTTGAATACGGTGAAGATCCCCAGGTCTCCTAAGGAAGATATTTATAACCAGATCGTGGAAGACTTGAAAAAGGCGGAGCAGTCCGGGCTGGATTGGAGTGATAAAACAGGCCATGTCTCTATGGGAGCGATCAAGACCCTTTTAGCTAAGGTTTATTTGACAATGGCAGGTTATCCGCTTCAAAAAGGAAATGAGTATTATCAATTGGCTTACGAGAAAGCCAAGGAGGTTATTGATAGTGGAGCCTTTAGCTTGTTCGCTGATTATAAGGATTTGCGTGCGTCAGAGAACGAAAATAGTGGTGAGCATATTTTTATGATCCAGCGTGAGGCGCAAGATGCCGGGGCTCCTTTCCATTTTGGCCTTTTGCCTTATCCGGAACAACCGATTTCCATTACTCCGGCTTATGGGGGTGGTTTGGCTCCTCGTAAAGAGTTTTATGAAAGTTATGATGACCAAGATATTCGTAAACGGAATGAGGAGTTTTTCTATACTTCTAAACCCAAATATGGTGATCCGGAGACAACGATTACTTTGGATGTTCCTTATTTATGCAAATATTGGGATGAGAATGCCGAATCTACAGGAAAGAGCGGGGCGAATATTCCGGTTTACCGTTATGCGGACGTTCTATTAATGTGTGCGGAGGCAAAAGCTACCTTGGATGGTGGATCTACTTCCGACGCTATAGCTGTGGATGCTTATTTCCAAGTTCGTCACCGTGCGTTGCCCAATGAGGCGAGACCGACTTCAATCACGGTTGATCAAGTATTGAAAGAACGTGCGTGGGAACTCTGTTATGAGTTTACAGGATGGTATGATATGTTGCGTACTCACCGTGCGTTTGATCCGGTTTCGAAGCAAATGGTTGATTTATTCGGCTATCAGGCGGTTAATCATACGTATCCGTTTAAAGAATCGGATTTGGTTTTCCCGGTACCTTTGCGTGAGAAAGAACTGAACCCTCTGCTTGGTGAGGATGTCGTTCGCTAAAAGTAAGCGGGCGATTCTCTAGACTAGAGGTGTGTGGAAGGATATTACTATCCGTAGTAATCCGGATTATTATCCATGATAAATACGATTACTATTGATAGTAATATTTTTTAACACGGTATATATTATTCATCACAGAAAATTAGAGAAGAGAGAAATAGAGATGAAAAGATATGTTTTGTTTGTCTGTTTGCTTTTATCAGGTCTTGCAGGAGTATATGCTCAGTCGATAGCTCCGTTTCAGAAAGGAGATCGGATCGCCTTCGTGGGAAACAGCATTACTTGCGGTGGGCATTATCATTCATATATCTGGCTGTATTATATGACCCGTTTCCCGGATCAACGCATCGATATCTTTAACGAGGGAGTAGGTGGGGATGTAGCCGAGATGATTTACCAGCGGTTGGATAAGGTTTTCGAACATGAGCCTACGGTGGTGACGCTATCTTTTGGCATGAACGATGTCGGCTATATGGATTTTCGGAAGCCGGGGGCGGATACGATCGCCCGGAACCGGGTAGAGAAAGCTTGCCGGGATTATGCCCTTATCGAGGAGGTCTATAAGAAGTATCCGGAGGTGAGGAAAATCTTGATCGGAAGCTCTCCTTATGACGAGACTTCTCGTTTCAATAAGGTCGCTTTCCCGGGGAAGAATACGCCAATCTTGGAGATCGTGGATTTCCTGAATGCCCGGGCCCGGGAGAATCAATGGGGATTCGTGGATTTTAACCGCCCGATGGTAGCGATCAACCAATGGGAGCAAGCGGAGGATTCCATGTATACCTTATGCGGGAAGGATCGTATACATCCCTCTACGGACGGGCATCTGGTCATGGCTTATCTCTTCTTGAAGGCGCAAGGTCTGGCCGGTAAGCCGGTAGCCGATATCCGGATAGACGGAGCGGGGAAAAAGGTGACTCGCTCGGATAATTGCCGTGTCTCGGATTTGTCTGTTTCCTCGGATAACCTTACTTTTACGTACGAGGCGAAATCGCTTCCGTATCCTATCGATACCTCTTATTATGATAATGAGAAACATACGCAGGCAGATGCCTTGAGTGTTATCCCTTTTATGGATGAGATGAATTATGAGGGATTGTCCGTGAGCGGTTTGTCGGATGGATATTACGGGTTGACGATCGGTGGGGAGTTTATCGGTCGTTTTACGGCGAGGGAGTTGGAGCGAGGTATCAATATGGCTCTTCTTCAGAATACCCCGCAGTATAAACAAGCGATGAAGATCCGCCAGATGAACGAGGAACGCTGGTTGAAAGAGCGTAAGATGCGTGAATTTTATTGGGTGGAATATAACTTGATGCGGAAGACGGGCATGCTTTGGGCCTGCAACGAGGCTGCCGTGGATACCTTGCGCAAATACCGTCCCCACGACATCTTCTTGCAATGGAACGGCGACCTTTGGCTACAATACATGCACAAGGGGATTCGTGAGGATTGCGTGAATGAGCAACAGGATCTGGTTAACCAGATCTATGAGCAAAATAAACCAATCCCCTTGCGAATAGAGATCAAGAAATTTACAGCCTAGTAGAGACGGGGCGTGCCCCGTCTCCCACCGACTGGAAGTATTCTAAATGTGAATTAATAGTACATATTATATGAAAAAGAAACTAGCGATATTCGTATTAAGCCAATTCTTGTTGGCCGGTTGGGCAGATGCCCAACAAGCCTATTTCATCGATGGCTATCATGGCGGTATCTACGGGCATTACCCGGTGGGGCAGACCGCCTTTATCGCCCAGAAATTAAGGCAGAATCCCAACTGGAATATCAATATCGAGATCGAGCCTGAATCATGGGAAGTCGTACGGCAACGAGACCCTGAAGGTTACGAGGCTTTCAAGCGCTTATTTAAGGATCAATCCGTGGAGAGTGGGCGGATCGAGTACGTAAACCCGACCTATGCCCAAAGTTATTTCTTCGGAACATCAGGCGAGAGCGCTATCCGCCAATTCGAATATGGAATGCGGCTAATCCGGAAACATTTCCCTGAGGCGGTATTCACCACCTATTCGGCGGAGGAGCCTTGCTTTACCAGTTGCCTGCCTTATATATTGAAGTCATTCGGCTTCTCGTATGCCTCTACTAAGAACCCGAATACGATGTGGGGTGGCTACGTAAGCGCCTACGGAGGTGAGTTGGTGAATTGGGTAGGGCCGGATGGTACGAGACTTACCACCGTCCCCCGTTACGCCTGCGAGGATTTACAACCCGGCTCTTGTTGGCAGTCCATCTCGTGGTTCAATACGGAGGACTACATCCATAAATGCTTGGATGCCGGCATCCAGCACCCGGTCGGCATGTGTATCCAAGATGCCTCATGGAGCCATGGTTGGGATAAAGGCCCTTGGCTGGGACAGGATACGACGGGCTATTATACGCCGACCGCCTATAAGACTTGGCGGAATTATATCCAAGACTGTTCCGTCGGGACTACTCAGGATGATTGGCATTTCTCGCAAGAGAATGTCCTAGGTGGCTTGATGTGGGGAACGCAGGTCATGCAGCGTTTGGCCGGAGAGGTACGGGTAGCCGAGAACGCTATCGTCCGTGCGGAGAAAATGGCGGCTTACGCTCGCTTATACAAAGGCATGGAATGGCCGACTGAACGTATCGATGAGGGATGGCGCACGCTTCTATTGTCGCAGCATCATGATTGCTGGATCGTTCCTTACAATCGATTACAAGGGAAAAAGACATGGGCGGAGACGGTTACGGATTGGACTGGGGTGACCAATCAAAACAGCCGTCAGATAATTGATAACGCTTTGTCCTTATTGAAAGAAAAGGAAGGTGAATCCACGGTGTACGTATATAATACCTTGGCTACCGACCGGAATGAATTGGTGGCGGTGGAAGTTCCCGTCTCATGGAGAAACTCGGATTGGGTGGTTCTTGATAAGCAAGGAAAGAAACAACCGGCTCAATGGTTGACGGAAGACGGCATTTCAAAACTCTTGTTTCGTGCGCAAGTCCCCTCAGCCGGTTATGCCTCTTATGCGATCCGGAAGGCAGAGGATAAACAGTCTGGAACCTTGAAGGCTGAGAGACAGAAAGACGGTACGTTTCGCATGGAAAGTGATTTATACACCTTGGTGCTAAACCCCTCTAAAGGAGGTGTAATAGAAAGCTTGAAAGCGAAAGCCGTACGAGGCAAGGAATTCGTGGATAACCGGAATGAACGTGGGTTTAATGAGCTTCGGGGATATTTTATCGATGAGGGCGGTTTCCTTTCCAGTATGGATCAACCGGCTGAGGTGAGCGTGTTGGAGCAAGGGCCCTTATTCGTGAAGGTGGCTGTGAAAGGCAAGATCGGAAAGTATTCATTTACCCAAACGATCCGGTTAACGCAGGGAGAGCCTCGCATCGATATGAATGTTAAACTGGATTGGACAGGAAACCCTCGCATTGGTGAGCCGGGTATCGAATTCCGTGCGGATAATCCCCGTAAGGCATTTTATGACGACCGTTACAAACTTTTGGTGTATCTGCCTACCCAGATCGCCAACCAACAGATTTATAAGGACGCTCCGTTCGATGTTTGCGAGAGCCGGTTGGAGAATACCTTTTTCAATCGTTGGGATAGCATCAAGCATAATATCATTTTGAATTGGGTGGATGTAGCGAGCAAGGATAACTCTTGCGGTCTGTCATTATTCACGGATCATACGACCAGCTATGCGCATGGTAAGGATTTCCCATTGGCCTTGAACGTACAATACGCCGGTAAAGGCTTGTGGGGCCGGGATTATATCATAGACCGTCCGACCGAGATCTCGTATGCCTTGATCCCTCATGCCGGAACTTGGGAGAAAAGCCGTATTTGGACACAAAGCGAACGACGCAATGAGCCTTTGGTCGCAACCTTGGGCGGCGATGCTACCTTGACATCCGGTTCCCTTTTCCGGATAGAGAATAATGCCTACGAGTTGGTCTCCATGGTCTATAAAGGTAATGACCTTTACATCCGCCTATTCAATGCCCAAAGCGATGCCTCCCCTAAAACGATAACCTTCCAAGGACAAGACGTGAAAGCGAGCTTGGTGGAATTGGATAACCGTCTGGTTGAGGACTTAACTGTCACCGAGAAGAAAGGCGCCAGTTCAATGCGTCTTTCTATCCCTCGTTACGGGATAAGGACATTAAGATTAAGCTGTAAGAAATAATGGAACTATATTCTTCCCCGGTTGTAGAGGCATCGTGTGCTGTGTCTCTACGACCAGGGAATGACAAATCGATAGGCTCGAAACTTATGATTATTCAACTTCGGGATTCGTAGATAAAGAGGAAACGATTTGGTGATTGCCAGAAGGGATATGTATCGAGGTAGCGTTTGTTAGCGTCTTGCCATTTAAACGGACTTGCCCTGTATGGCTTGGCAAAGTGATTGTCGCCTCGCTATTGGCGGGGATCGTTACATTTAACAACAAACTACCCTCTTTTTTCTCCCAATGGACAAGTATCTTGCCATAAGGTATTTCTTTCGAGGCCTTAACCCAAGAGATCCCTTTTGCCAATTGCGGAGAGATTCGTACATGCTTATAGCCTGGATGCGCCTCGTCCGGCATGATCCCTGCCAGGGCTTGATAGAACCAAGTGCCGATCCCGTTGTAGCAGTTATGTATATGGCTGCGTTCTCCGTTCCAGTGTTCCCAGGTCGTGGTCGCACCGTTATCAATCATATACAAATAGCTCGGATAATCACGCTTTTTCAACATTTGGAGCATGAAGTTGACTTGTTGGTTCTTGATGCACCATTCCGTAATTATGGGAATCCCCACTAGGCCGGTTGCTAGGTGGCTGCGGAAACGTTCAGCGGTGTTTTTATACAATGTGTTTAACAAGTTAGATAGTTGTGATTCGGGAGTAACTCCGGCAAGCATCGGATAAACCAAGTCGATCTGTGTACCGGTACCATAACTAGCCTCTTTTGAGTCGTAAAATGTTTTATGAATCAATGTTCTCAACTGCTCGTTTTTGCTTTCATACAGTTTCTGGTCGTTAGGCTTGCCTAATGTTTGAGCGATCTTAGCCATTGTCTGATAACAAACTGCTACGAAACAATTGTTTACCAGGTCTACTGATCGGGGATCTGTTTGGTCAATCCCTTTCGGTGTTGCCCAGTCTCCCAGATACCAGTTCCGATAATCTGTATTCGGCCATGTTTTCAATAAGCCATCGACCGTGTATTCTTTTACATATTCCAGCCATTGCTGCATGAATGGATAATAGCGTTCCAACAAACGAGCATCGCCATAGTTCACATACGTTTGCCAAGAACCTGCGATCATGAAACCGCACCAAAATGGTCCACCACCAGCTGCATACGGATTTGGAGCCGTATGAGGCATACTTCCGTTAGTGCGCATACAGTCCCCCCAAGCTTGCATCCAATTCGTATAAAGCGGAGCAAGGTTGAACATTGTCTGAACCGTGGGTGTTGACGCATTCCCATCGCCACCATATCCCAAACGCTCAATTTGAGGACAGTCTACCATATATCCTCCCAAGGTTAAGCAGCGTAGGGTGTATTGTATCATATCATGAATTGCATTCAAATCTTCATCAGAGCAAGCAAAAGAAGAGGAACTTGAATAATCCGTATGGATCAGATAGGCCGTAACATCGTTTAATGCCGGTGCCTGCTTTAGGTTGGACACCTTCAGGTAACGATATGCCTTATAATTGAACTTGTTGATAAAAACCTCTTGCTCTTTGCCTGCTGCGATGTAATAATCCTCATATAAGTTATCCCGGAACTGTTGTTTATCCAAAAAGTCGCAATAACTGATGCGAACTCGTTCTCCCTTCTCTAAAGGAGGAAACTTGATCTTTGTCCATCCGGTCAGATTGGTTCCCATATCGAAAATCCAGGCAGTGTCTCCGGATGCTTCTATGGACAACGGGTGAAATTCTAGTTGGATTCGATTGGGTTCTACCATTTGTGGGGAGGTGGTGTGTTCTGGAATATCGGCAACTTTGACTGGTGCCCAGCTTACCTTGTTTAGGGAAACGGCATCCAAGGCGATCAGCTTTTCCGCATGGATCTCCTCACCTCCGAATTGATGAGGCTGCCAAGTCCCGAATGAGGTGTAACCACTTTCTCGTGCCAGCCAAGAAGCGTCTGTGGCTTGAAAGGTTTCCCATGCGTTGTTATTTCGCGCTTCTAATTGGGCACGGACAAAGGGACCGCCTTTTACGACACCAGGAAGTTGGTCTTGATACCAACCTTTTCCCAGCCAGATAACCAATTCGTTCTTACCGATTCGCAACGAGTTAGTGATGTCGTAGGTGACCGAAAGTGACCGTCTATTGAATTGTGAGACCGCTGGGGTCAATACGATATCACTTACCGGCGAACCGTTTAAGTACACCTCATGGTAACCTAAAGAGTTGACATGCAGCAGCATCTTATCTCCCTTCTTATTCCATTCAAACGTTTTTCTCAATAAGGGAGATTGAGGATCCTCGTTGTTTATACCGATATATTGCGCCTTCCAATCCTGTGGGGACAATAAGCCAATACCGAAAAAAGCAGGAGTACTCCATTCGGATACTTCTCCATCCTTATTCCAAATACGTACTTTCCAATAAGCAAAACTTTTAGCGGCCAAAAGCTTTCCCTGATAGGGAATCCAAGTAGATGCGGAGGAGGTCACCTTACCAGAATTCCATAAATCGGCCTTGTTTTCATTCAGTCGTTCCCTGTCAGAAGCTACTAATACTTGATAAGCAGTCTGTTGCTCTCCTTGCCTGCCGCTATTCAATTGCCAACTAAAATGAGGTGTCGTATTATCTATTGCTAACGGATTTACCAATTCTTCGCATTTGAGGTGGTTCACTTTCAAGGAAGAGGCCTGTGTGCAAATTGCGAACATTTGTAGAAGCAGCATTCCCGATAAAATTGTCTTATTCAAAATTCTCATATCTACTCTATTTAATTTCAAATTCATAAGATCCTGATGATAAAGTTTTCGGTACGTCTTTATGCTTCAAATATAAAGTCGCTGTTGTATTAGCGGGAATAGTCACTTGATAAATCACTTTGTCGCCCACTCTTTTCCATGCGGAGATAATTTCTCCATACGGTGAATGATAAGAAGCTTTTACATACGTAAGCTCTTTCACGAAGTGCGGTTTTAACAGGATGTTTTTAAAACCGGGTTGCTGTGGATCAAAGTTGATTCCGGCAAGAGCTTTATAGAACCAGGCTCCAATTTCTCCATACATGATATGGTTTTGTGAGTATCCCCACGCCAATCCATTATAATCCCAATTCTCAAACAAGGTAGTTGCCCCTTGTCTCACCCAGTTACCCCATGAGGGATAGTCCTGTTGTGTGACTATACGGAAAGCCTGTTCTACGTGCCCACTTTCGGTCAATGCGTTCAGTACGGTCTTGCAACCCATGATGCCAAAATCCAGATGATCCTTATCCATGTGTACACGTTCGGATAAACGTTCCTCGACTTTCGCTTTCAGTTCTTCTGGCACGATACCCCAATAGAGTGGCATGCTCTGTTCTGTTTGATAACCGCTAGCGTAGATTCCGGTCTCTTTGTTGAGATATTTATTATTGATCGCTGCTTTTATTTTCTCCGCTTCGGTCTTATAATATTTATACTCTTCCTCATAACCGAATAGCTTCGCTGTGCGTGACATGATATCTGCGTTTTTGTAGTGGTAGATAGAGGCCGATAATTCTCGGTTGGCTACAGCTTTGTGAGGTACCCAGTCTCCCAATCCGGCATCTCCTACTAAACCATCGGGGAACTTACTCAACCAGTAATCGGTATGTCTCTTCATCTCGGTGTAATTATCACGTAAACAGGTCTGATCTCCATAAAATTCATAGATCGCCCAAGGGATAAGCGTTACGGAACAAGTCCAGTCTACGATGTCGCTGCCCCAGCCTCCGGAGGGAATGATACAGTGTAACCGTCCGTTTTCATACATATTATCCCGATGATCCGCTAACCATTTTTCATACAAGGTGATACCATCGTAATTAAATAAAGCGGTCTCGATGGCTAAATGCGCATCACCAGTCCACCCGTTTTTCTCACGATGCGGACAATCGGTAGGATACCCAGCTAAGTTCGACAGATATGAATAATTGGTAGCACGCCATAAACGATTTATCAAAGAGTCGGAGCATTCGAATGTGCCGATCTGTGGTAAGTCGGTATGGATAAAATGGGAGGTCATATCTTGTTTGTCCTGTTCCAAGGGCTTATTGGAAGATACTTCCACATATTGGAATCCTTTATAGTTGAAATGTGGAGTGAACGTGTTCTTTTTCCCGTCTAGGATAAGCACATCCGTTTGGAACAATTCGTCTTCCGGATGTTTTCCATACTTGAGTGGTTCGTTTACGTTTTGATAGAATTGGGTATTGTTATCATCAAACAAACGTTTACCCCGGGAATCCAATTGTTCTCCATGACGTAATTTTACTTTCGTACCAGCTTCGCCTTGTGCGGTAAAAGTGGTGATACCCGACCAGTTCTGCCCAAAGTTATACAGATAAAGCGTATCACTTAGTTTTTTCACCTCAATCGGCTTGCGAAAGTCTGTGATACGAATAGGATACATTGTTTGGGAGGATATGATAACATCCGGCTTTTCTACTTCTGTCGCTGTTTGCCAAGAGGAGTCATCAAAAGAAGGCTTATTCCAATTGGGCATGTCCTTACGGAAGTCATGGTTTTCCGCTAGATAAATAGCGTTGAACGTGATAGGCCCGGAGTTTGTCTTAAAGCTATTGTCCGCGGCAATGATCTCTTCTGTTCCATCGGTATAACGGATGCGAATATCCATACAAAATGATGGTCTGTCACGCCATGGAGCGTTGTGGAAATTCCATTCTGCGACTGGCTGATGATTATACCATCCGTTTCCTAAGATTACACCGATTGCGTTCTTCCCTTGTTGCAAAAGGCTTGTCACGTCATGTGTCACGTACAGCAAACGTTTTCCATAATCCGTAAAGGCGGGATCTAGGTAGTGATCTCCGACTTTCTCACCATTGATAGATAACTCGTAGAGACCGGCTGCGACAATATAGGCACGAGCGGATTCAACCTCTTTGTTTAATGAGATTTGTTTCCTGAAATAAGGAGTGTCACGAGACTCCATATCCTTTCCGTCTGAGATAAATTTGCCTTGCCAATTTCTTTGGGTCAATAAGCCGGTCTCGAAGGAGGAGACAACCGGCTGGGATTTCTTCTTGTCCTTGTCCCAAACGCTGATACTCCAATAATAACGTGTACAAGGTTCTAAGGCCTTTCCCGTATAAGTGGTCAGCATTTGGTCTCCGGATATCTGCTTTTTCCAAATAGCACCTTTTCCCTTAGATAGCGCCAAAGAGTCTTTTCCTACTGCGATCTGATAAGCCGTTTGCTTAGCTCCATACCAGCTAAATCGGGGAGACTGACGGTCGATTCCTAAAGGACGTGCCAAATGCTCACAACGAAGATTCGTAGGTACACATGAATTTTCATTCTGAGCGGACAGCTTTAATAAACTCATTGAACTTATCAAGAGAATGGCTGTGTTTAAAATTACTCTATTTCCTTTCATATAGTAACGAATTTAGAATGTTATGGGCCAACAATTAAGTATATTTTAGTTTTAATACATAAGAACCGGGATGTGTGATCTTATATACGTTGATTCCGTCTTTTTCCGTGCGTAAAAGTGGCAAATCCACCTTTTCTCGTTTATCCAGTCTTAACTCGATAGAGAGAGATTCCGGTATTTGCAATCGTAGTTCACGTTTACCTTTTATGCCTTGTGCCGAGAATTGAATGGCTCCTTTGGGGGTTTGCACATCAAAACGGATATGCTCAAGATCTCCTAACTGAGGTTCCATCATAATCCTCTCGCAACCGGGTTTGAGTGGATGTACTCCTGCGATACCTTGGTTGAGGGTAATTAGGGGATACATGGCACAATGGCTCCATTGAGAACCTTCGTCGGGATAAGCCTGCCAAAACTCTTGCAACGTATTATTGGCCCATACGGAACTCATGTTGCCCCATTTTTCCCTTAGGTCGGATAAGACTGTGTTGATCTTCCTGTATTTAACCAAAGCCCATAGAGGCCATACGGCGTTACAGGGATACGACACTCCCATTTCTGCTGGACTTTGTTCTAATAGATTCAATGCTTTTGCGGTCTCTCCGTTTGGACATAGATCAAAGATCAAGGCGGTCGCTAAGGAACGATCGCAGTAACGAATTTCTCCTTCCTCGTCTTTCCATGGTAGATTGTTTACATAGACTTGTTGTTCCTTATCCCAAAATTTTTGGATACATCCTTGTAGAATGTCCGCCGCATACTGATTGATCTCATCTGCTTTTTGAGTATCGCCAAACGCTTGGCATAATGTAGATAAGGCATTTCGGCACATGGCAACGATGTATAGATTGAGTGCGAGTTGCTTATGCTTCGTTTGCTTATAAGCCTCATGGTCGATATAGACAGAGCACATTCCTAAGTTCTCCACCGGAACCAGATGTTCTGATTTGTCAGTCAATTTATAGAGATAGCTGAAGAAGGAGAGTAGTCTGGGATAGACCTCCTTTAATCCTTGTAGATCGCCTGTGTACATATAGTAATGAAAAGCATCAAAGCAAAAACCAATACTATGATCCAATATTGGGCCCCAACCTGTTAAATGCATTTGTCGTTCAACCGTACGAGCTAAGCGATCCCATGCGGGCCAACTATCCATGAAATATCCGTCAATGGAAAGCCCTTGGCTGAAAGTGTTCACGAATCGATACGGTAACGTTATATCACCTAGTGTTTGGATTACGGCGTGTAGTTGATGACTTCCGTCTCCACTGTATTGTTGTCTTTCGCGAGCCATTCCATCTACTAGAGTTTCTTGAGCGCAATTAAATAATGTATTCACGGCGGCATTGACTACGTGTTGGATGGTATCATCCGATATAACGATAGTAGGTTCCGACTTCCAAGGATAGATACGACGACGCATACCTACTGAAGCTATTTTTATGGGACGGTTGAAGTTGCGGATATGCAGTTGTAACCATCTGAAACTCTCAAAATCGAAAGTCTCAAAATGGTTGATTCCTTCTTTACAGATGAAGCGCGACCATGAATTGAAATGCGAGTTGATAAGTGCTGGGCCTCCTTTCTGATGAGCCTCATGAACCAGTAGCTCCACTATGGTCCCTTCGGGTGCATCGATCGTGAAATGAGGCCATCCGACACCTTGTTCCGGAAAAGAGAATGTCAGGGCAGCTGCGTAGTTTCCCTGCGGTGATATTTCCCACTCTCCATCCCCGAGAGATCTTGTGATTGGTTTATCGATTGTCTCGAAAGCGTCTGATACCAACAAATCAAAATAATCTTCCGCCGGTCTTTTCCAATGGATCCACATAGATTCTTCTAGCGTAGTGGCATGGAAATCAAATTCTCGCATAGTGGGAATGCTTCTTTTCCGTATCTCGGACAATTGCTTGTCACCGAATATTTCCCAGACATACTCGGAGGAGCTGTTGCACACGGAAGGTTCCTTGCCATCTTGGCTTACAAGGATAGCCTTTGTCCAATTTTCGTCTGGTTTGAAATCGGAGGTATCCCATCCGTATGGATATAGCCGAGCATCGAATTCTTCCTGTAAGGAGCGTAGGAACCAACGTTTATATTGTCCCGGTCGCCAACTTTTAGCAAGAAAACAATCCCATGAGGCATCGGTCACCAACTTTTCTTGATCCATGTCTAGGTTTAGTATAAATCCGGGCTTTCCCATTGGATGTGTACCATCTCCAGAACCGAAAAAGCAAACTTCTACAGCGATTACATTTTTCCCTTCAGTGAGAAATGCGGTTAAGTCTATTGGATCAGCCTCTTGCCAGCGAGGATCGGAAGGGGCTGGCCCCCATTGGATTCGCTTTCCGTTGACAAACAAGCGATATCGGCTGTCTGCCAATATCTAGCCGATAGCCTTATGAGGTTTCTTGTCCAATACGATATCTTTCCGAAATAATACAAATGTATTTTGCAAGGTTCTACCTGCGGGATACCATATCCACTTTGCGGGGGATAAGTCCAAGGCGATACTTCGTGTATCCACATCCCATACTTTCTCTTTTAGAATGCTAACCGGCCCTAACAAACCTGCGTCCGTAAGAGGGGTACTGGCTCTTAACATGTCAAAACGGAAAACATCATGAGTACGGGTAAACCGTTGTTCCTTGGGTAATTTCCAATCACCGATCACCCGATTAGCCCATAAGTTAATCACATCGATTTCTACGAAGTTGCCGGTCTCTTTTACATAGTCCGTGATATCTATTCGCCACGGGGTGCACCATAAGACACCTAAGTCTTTGTTGTTGAACCGAACTGATGAGACATGCTTGACATCTCCAAGGTCTAGGTAGATACGTTCGCCGTTTCCTTTCTTGAAAGAAAGGTCGAATGATTTCCGGTAAGTGGCTGTCCCCGAATAATACTTGATACCCTCCTCTGGCCGATCTATCCAATTGGATAAATCCTCGAAAAAGACCTTTTGTGGGCCTCCCATAGTTGTGTCAAACATCACTTCCCAAGAGTGGCTTAAATCTTGCGCTATTTCCAGCTTGCTGAAATTACGATCGCCTTCTCCTTGCTTATCCGTTGAGATTGTCTTGTCAAATACGACAAAGTAAGAACCGTACGGAACGAACTCTAAAGGGACGGTCGTATATCCATCATGCTGGGTGAAAGAGGAGGCTATTCTCATCTCGCCTGTTACAGGGTCCCAAATCTCGGGTTGTTTACCTTGAACTCTGAACGTAAATTGGCTAGAAGTTTGTTTGCCTGTCCGGTTGATGACAAAGTATATATCGCAATCGTCCAATGAACGGTGGATGTAATTGAATTTTTCCGGTTCTGCAGTCTGGTTCAGATAGGCGAAGTCTTGTCCGATTCCATCCGCTTGCAAAACCTCGCGTGCGGTTTTGCCCCAGATGATCCTTCCTTTACCTAATTTACGTTCTGTGATGTTTTTCCCATCCAAGTCTCCCCAAATCTCTGAGGCCAGTTTACGTACCTCATTGTCCGCATAAGGATAGTTGTCTAGTCCTGCGGACATTGTTGGTGGTGCGCCTATGACGGTTGCTCCGTCCATAATCAGTTCACGCAGTTTCTTAAGCACATCCAGGGACATCATTTCCGATGCTTCGGTAGGAACTTCTAATTGTTGGTAGCGAGAAACGGCCTCGCATATCTCCTTATCTGGTGAGACGCAATTTTGGAGATAGAGTAAGCGATAACTCATGCCGTCCGGCAAGACAATCCTACCATCTTTTACGGACATTCTCGTTAACAAGACCTCCACATTCGTATAATCACAGTCGTATCCTAGACCTAACGACGGAATGATGTACTGAGGAGGAACCAGTGATGGAGTCTGTTCGCCAATGTAATAGCATACGTCGCCTACGAATTTACCTTCTTGCAACAGATATTGGCATCGTGATAAATAAGAGAAGAATGCGGATGATTGTTCCCACCAAGTAAGGTTGGGGGTAAAATGCTGTCCAGCGCAAAACTCATAACCTGGTTTTCCATCCTCGGGTGGCTGGCAGGTTGACTGGTGCAACATAAAGCGGTTTATTCCTTCGTAGAATGCGTCATTCGCATACGGTTTCAAATCATACGGGCCTAACGACCAATGAGTACGATCTTGTTCCATTTGGGTGAAAGCTTCCGCTTGCGCCTCACGTAGACCATAGATATGAGCGGCAGAGGCGGTTTGTTTCAAATTCAACCGGGCGCTTTTCCGGGAGTTCATTCCGTCTTCCGGCAATTTGTAATGAACCCAAAA
>ERZ772877.738-NODE-738-length-19843-cov-8.3963_pt1 | contig 19843 bp, 21 predicted proteins | sample MGYA00580583_ERZ772877 | MGnify/ENA primary metagenome ERZ772877 (study PRJEB29015, sample SAMEA2737661) | human gut metagenome | biome: human gut; feature: human-associated habitat; material: faeces | place: China | collected 2012 ... | reverse complement strand
TACGTCTGCTGGGTGTACAACCAGAACGGCTACGATGTAGGGCGCACCACCGCCAACGGCTTGTGGAACAAGAGCCAGCACATCTCCGAAGCAGAAGCAAAGCCCGGTGATCTGGTCTTTTTCAAAGGCACCTACGACACCCCCGGCATGAGCCATGTCGGGCTGTATCTCGGCAACGGCATGATGGTCAGTGCCGGAGACCCCATCAAGTACGCAAACATTCACTCGTCCTACTGGGAGAAGCATCTCGCCGGGTTCGGACGGCTTTCAAAATGACTGGAGGAGTTTTATGAGCGAAAAATCGGATAAACTGCGGGCGATGCTGGCAAAAGAGAAAGAACGCCGCATCAAGCTGAACAATCGCATCGAGATCCTGGAGCGGCGCATTCAGGAGGAAGATTCTGCCGAGGTCAACGAGATGGTGCGGACTGCAAAGGTCACGCCGGAACAGCTCGCCGCCCTGCTGCGGCAGTCTGCCACCACCACCCCGAACCCTGCTGCGCTGTCTGCCGTGGGTGCAACTTTCGAGAAGGAGGATGCAGATGAAGATTAAGAAACTGAGCGCACTGCTGGTATCGGCGGTGCTGTGCGCTGGCATGGCAGCTCCCGCCTTTGCCTTTGAGGGCGAAGCTGCCCCGGTGGAGCAGCCGGTTCTGCCGGAGGCGGTGGAGGATGTTGTCACCGTCACGGACGAAATCTCTGGTGCCCTGACCCCGGAGGGCAACCTGACGCTGGTGGACGATTACCACACCAACTATTCCGATGGCAGCGGACAGCAGTTCATTACGCTGGTCAGCAAGTCGGGCAACACCTTCTATCTGGTCATTGATCGCAACGCCAAGGGACAGCAGACCGTCCACTTTATGAACCTTGTGGACGAAGCCGACCTGCTGGCTCTGATGGAGGAAGAAGATGCCGATGCCTATACCGCCGAAAAAGAAGCGGCGGCGCAGGCTGAACAGGACAGGCTGAAAGCCGAGGAGGAAGCCAAGAAAGCTGCCGAGGAAGCGGCGGCATCCGGCACGGAGCAGTCCAAGGAGAATAAGGTCACAAAGATCGCATCCGGCTTTCTGGGCGTAGTCGTGCTGATTGCACTGGCGGCAGGCGGCGGCTTCTATTTCTATCGCCAGCAGATGCAGAAGAAAAAAGCCGAAAAAGAAGCCCTTGACCCTGATGCAAATTACACCGAGGACAAGGGCGATTTTGAGATTCCGACCGATATGCCGGATGAGGGCGAAGCCCCGGACGAGCAGGACACCGAACCCATCTGATTTCAAGGCGGCATTTGCCGCCGTACATATCCAAATGAAAACAGATTGGAGGGAACGCTTATTTCAATTCTAGTTGTAGCAGAAAAAACCTCGGTTGCCATGTCCTACACCAAAGTCCTCGGTGCCACCAGCCGTCAGGACGGCTACCTTGAAGGCAACGGCTATCTTGTCAGCTGGTGTGTTGGTCATCTGGTGGAGCTTGCCCCGCCCAATGTCTACGATGAAAAGTTCATCAAGTGGAGCATCGCAGACTTGCCCATCCTGCCGCAAAAGTGGCAGTATCTGGTGTCTGCCAGCACCAAAAAGCAGTTTGGCATCCTGCAAAAGCTGATGCACCGCCCGGATGTGGACAGCGTGATCTGTGCTACGGATGCAGGGTAGTGCGGTTAGGTGACTCAAGAGAAAGAAAAAAGAGACCTCATCTCGTCAAAAATCAAATTTCAAAATCATTAAAGGAGCTATTCAAATGAAACGAAATCAGAATTTCGACCATAATCACTCTCAAAAACTGCTTTCCTTCCGCTACAACATAGACACCAACCGAGTGGAAGCCCGGTTCACGGATGGCTCTGCCGTCGCCAACAGGATGCCCAACTGCCTCAGAACATCCTCAACCCGCTACTTTACAGTGGGGTTGACACGGAGGATTGAGTGTCATCGTTTTTTCATGGCTACCGCCGAAAATCATTGTAACGTATTTTGTGTTACAAATTGGTCAAGCGAATGATTATGATTAAAATTCTCTTACTCGCACAATAAGTCATTTGATAAACTGGTTAAAATGCCAAATAATTTCAAATCATAGTCCAACACACAACAAATGTGGTATAATAACAATATATTTAATGCTTTAACTGTGTTTGCAAAAAGGAAAAGAAGATAAGTATGGAGATTACATGGTTGAAAAATGAAGATAATGCCATTCAATACGTCTATGCCTCTGCTGTTCCCCAAAAAATACCATTAGACATTTTTAAAGAAATTGTTCAGAGCAGTAAAGAAAACTGTCTACCTGAATTTTATGTGATATCTGAACAGGGAAAGTATATCGGATATATTTTATTATTGGCCGATAAAAAAGAAGACATCCCTAAACCTTTTACATTTCTTGCATGTCATAATGGCGATACTCTGCCAAAAGAAACTCACAAAAAAATATTGGAATTTATCGGCAAACGGTGTCGTGTAAACAACTGGAATAAACTCGCTTGGTTGGCCGAACAAGAAATCCAGCAATTGTGATATCATCGTTTTTTAAGCTATCTCTCTATAAAAACTCCTTAAAGACATAAAGGCAAACTTGAATAAATAAATTTATCTAAAAGCCCCACCTACAATAGATATTCCAAATCGAAGAATCTACTGCAGGTGGGGCTTGTTCTATGTGATAAGCTATTTTGTAAAAATCAAATACGTAGATTATATGGCAGAATCATTTGGTGACACTGAAAGCTAATGTTGCGCCATCAACGACACTATACATATCGCCGTTAGCCGCAGTAGCAATTCCAGTAAACTCAACCTCCCATTTTCCTTTAGAGAGTCCATATTTTACATCTTCCGTACCGATTGTGCCGTATGCAGAAATGGCATGATCAAAGGTTCCAAAGGGTGTACCAAGTTTATTGAAATGCAGGTTACCTTCAAAGGAAACAATTACTGCACCCGGAACGGTAATCGTCCATTGGATATACCCTTCAGACAGATAATCAAGTGTACATGAACCAGCATCGCCCCAGAAGGTTTCGCGAGAAATTGGGACAAGTTTGAATGTTGCAGAGTTTACAGTTGTTCCTTTATCAATTTCGATACTAGATTTTTTGGAAGAAAGTGCTACAACGCCTGGTTCAACTGCAACAGCAGCAGGCATCAAAACTGTGTTGAAAACAACCAACGCAGCACTCGTTCCAGCCATTTTAAGGAATTCATTTCGGGTCATCTTTTTCATGTCGATTTGCTCCTTATATTTTATTGACTGTTACAAGTCACCCAGCTACAATTTGGATTCTTTTTCGCTTAATTCTGCACTGGAATCACCTCTTACAAAATTTTAGTATATTGGCATCATCGTGATCAAAAGCAATATCACTAACAGCCACCTCATCACACTATAAAGCCGCAAATTTTCAACTCAGGTGTATGCTCATCGGCAAATAAATGTGAACCATACGAATGCCGCTGTTAAACAACCTGCCAAAACCACTAAAATACAACTTGCCAACTTTGGCTCAATAGCAACTTTTTGATTTTCGCACAGCGCAAATTTCTGAAGTTCCTGAAATGTTGTTTGATTGACATTGCCGTGTATTGCTTTCCATGCAACGAAATGATTTGTAATCAGAAGATAATCTGAAACGATTCCTACAAAAACAATGGCAAAAAATGCTGCGGAAAAGAACCACATTCCATCGCATTGATTCACCGTCAGGATATCCTGAAGGCTTGCTGGCTTCAATGCCCATAAAGCCACAACATATAGCAATACTTCGCAGAAATCTCTTTGGAGTGGCCCTTTTTGCTTAAAGAATCCCATTACATGTTCTCCCTGTTCTTTGAAGTCACTATCAGCCACCAATGGCCTGATAATAATCCGTTTTAGACCGAATCAAAGAGCCATTTGACTTATATTCCTTGACAGTTTGATGATAGCAATGTGTATAGTAGCTATTGTCATAGGAAAATAGGACTTCATTTTGTTTTTTCCTTTCATGCATTCCTATAGAACAACGGACTCTCATCTGTGCATCGGAAACACCTCCGAAGTACATTGATTATCGATGCTCTCACTTTTTCAAGAGATATTTTCCAAATGCAAGGACGCCTAGAATATAGAAAAGCTGACGAACAATCAACATAATGAATGAAAGCAGCTCCAACATAATCGAACAGTTCCTTTTAGAAAATTATCAAGAAATATATCCCGTAAGAGTATCGCTATCTTACCTTTCATATGAATTTCAGTCATGCTCAAGCGATTCCGGGACATCCGGCTGATATGCCGTAAAGCCACAGGTGCTGTTCACGCTCAAGACTGCGAGAGCCATTGCCATAATGCAAGTGACCTTGCTCAAGAGCAACATAATCTTTTTCATTTCTGTTACCTCCGTTTGATATTTTTTAGAGCATTCATCTTCTGAAAACACATGAACGCCCTCGTACCTTAGGATATCTTCGCTTGTTTCTGAAAAAACGGAATGATTGCAAAAATCACTAAAACCCATTTTGAAATGTAGTATACCGTTATACTGCGGGTGTCCGGAAGCACATTGAAAATGGCAAACAGGAAATCTATTGACGAAAGAACAGATGCGACCATCTTATAGCTTAACCGCTTCTTTTTGCCTAAAGGCTTATTCGTTGCTTCTATCGGAGAGAAAAAGATAGCGATGCCCATAAGAGCTGCTGTTGTCAGGATACGAAAAAGGTGATTGGCTGCAATTACTTTACTCAGCAAAATGCAGATAAGTGCCAGTCCGGTAAATGCCAGATAGCATCTGGTGTGCGACGTTGCATGATATCCACCAATGTAGATTCTCTGCGGGATAAACCCAATCAAAAATGAAAGTGAGTATCGAACATCACCACACACGGCAGAGACGAGGATGACAAGCAAAACACTTACAACAGACGATATGAGCAACTCGTACCCATAGACATACGCATCCGCTTTTGATTCGTCTACCACTTTTTGTTCGCAGAAAAGACGGACTAATTTCTGAGACAGCGTGCGTTCCCACATTGCAGTTGCGCCACCTTATCTTCTGATTTTTGCTTCACTGTATCATAAATTTCAACAAAATCAAGAGGTTTGGCAAAACTGGTCGTTCTGGTGACAAAAGTGGTAAGTCAGGCTACTTGTAAGGAGCCTTTGCACAGTCTATAATAGTATCAGAACATTATTTTGTGGAGGTTGTCGAAATGCTGAAGTACCACGTTGCAGTCTGCGATGATGAGAAGTCAGACCTTGATGGTATTGTTCAAAGCGTCCAGCGATACGATGTGCAAGGTTGCTTTGACATTGAAACTTACATGGACGGAAACGAACTTCTGAGCGAATTGCAAATGCAGAAGAAATCCTTCGATTTGCTGCTGCTCGACATTGAGATGCCATCCAACGGTTTTCAGCTGGCACAATCCCTGATTCAAATGGAGAAGCATCCCTTGGTGGTATTTGTCACGAAGCGGCACGAGTATGCTGTGCAGGGATATGGCATTGCATTCCGCTACCTTGTCAAACCTTTGGATCAGACGCTGTTCGCTGCGGCGATGGACGCTGTCCTTCAGGAACTGAACTCCAAACATTTCACAATCGAATACGATGGTGTCACCATGTCCTTGGAAACATCAGATATTTACTTTCTGGAAAGCCACGGACATAAAGTTCTGATCCACTGCAAGGAGCAAGACCTTACATTGAGAATGAGCATTCCTGAAGCCTTGGAGCAGCTTCCCAAACGATGCTTCGTGTCGCCACACAAAAGTTATCTTGTCAATATGGAACACATTGTTTACGCTACTGGAACCGCTGTTTTTCTTTCCAGCGGACATCAGCTACCGATCAGCAGGAGGAAGCGTCAGGAGTTCAATCAGAACTTTAACGCTTATTTGGGAAGATGATACTTTATTATTTCGTTGAGTTTGCAGGGAGCTTTGCCAACATCGCTCTGTTGCTGCTTTTTATCGGTCGGCTATTTCCTAAAAAGGAGCCCGTTTCAAAATGGTTCTATCATCCTCGGAAATACATTTGACAATGCCATTGAAGCCTGTTGCAGTCTGCCAGCGGAACAGCGAACCATCCATTTACAGCTGCGCAAACAATATCGGAGCCTTTTCTATCGGCTGGAAAACCCATACAGTGATACTTCTCGCGGAATCCGCATCGGAGAACATCATGGTTACGGGCTAAAAAATATAAACCGTATCGTTCAGGAAAACCATGGTGACTTCTACACGAAAAAGAAAGACGGTGTATTTACGGTTCAAGTTCGCTTGAACTGCGAAAATTAAATATGTTTCCACAGCCAAATGATCAGCCTTTATACTGATTGTTTGGCTCTTTATTTTGTAAAGGAGCGTGATGCTATGACCCAGCCCAAATCCGACCTTGCCTATCTCCGCAGCGAAAAAGCCAAAGCGGAGCAGCAGCTACGCTACTACAAGCACCGTGAGAAAATTCTGGAACATCAGATACCGGAGCTGACCCGCAAAGCCCGTGTGCATCGTCTGTGTACCCGTGCCGGAATGCTGGAAAGTTTTCTGATTGCGCCGGAAGAACTCACCAACGATCAGGTGATGGAGCTGCTGAAAATTGCGTTCCGTCAACCAGAAGTTGCGCTGGCACTTGCAAAGATGATTCACGACTTGCAGGAACGCCGCAGCGTTTCAAACCCTTTAGAATAAAGGGCGCAATTATACACCGTTCCGGTGAAATTGCGGTCTTGCAGACGGCTCGATGAAATCGAAGCTGGCGTTTGTTCGCCAGCCCGATTCCATCCCAAGGAAAACTGCATTTTCCTTGCGCTGCCTTGCAGCTATCCTTTTGCGGATCCCGCCTTGCCCCGAAGTGCGCAGCACTCCGCATCAAGGCGGCGAGCAAAACCGAATACGATTTCCGACCGTTCAACAAGAACTATCTTGCTGGGCGGTCTTTTTGTTTGGGGGTGATGCCTATTTCGTGTCCGCATTTCAAAATCACCATCGTAAAACGCAGCCAAGGGCAGTCCGCTGTTGCTGGCGCAGCCTACCAGAGCGGCGAACGGCTGTTCAGCGAATACGACCAGAAAACGAAATTCTACAACAAGAAGAAAGAACTCGTCCACTCCGAGATCATGCTGCCGCCCCATGCGCCGCCCGGATATGCAGACCGGGCAACGCTCTGGAACGCAGTAGAATCCGTTGAAAATCAATGGAACTCGCAGCTTGCCCGCCGCATCGTGCTGGCACTTCCGAGAGAAGTTCCGAAAGACCAGTATCTTCCCATGCTCAAAGAATTTTGCAAAGAGCAGTTCGTTTCCAAGGGCATGATTGCTGACTTCGCCATCCATGACAAAGGCGATGGGAACCCACACGCCCACATTCTGCTGACCATCCGGGCAATGGACGAACACGGCAAGTGGTTGCCGAAAGCCCGCAAGGTTTACGACCTTGACGAAAACAGCGAGCGCATCCAGCTCCCATCCGGCAACTGGAAATGCCACAAGGAGAACACGGTGGACTGGAACGACCAGAAGTATGCCGAGGTCTGGCGGCACAGTTGGGAAGTTGTTACAAACCACTATCTTGAAGCCGCTGGCAGACCGGAACGTGTTGACCTCCGCTCATTCGAGCGTCAGGGAGTGCAGCAGATTCCGACCGTCCATCTCGGCCCCGCTGCTCACCAGATGGAAAAGCGAGGAATCGAAACCTTTCTCGGAAATCTCAACCGGGATATTCGCGCGGCCAACAGCCTGATGCAGTCCATTCGCAGCACTATCCGAGGTCTGCAACGCTGGATCGCAGACCTGACCGAAAAGAAGCAGATTCTTCTGGACGCACTGGAACAGGCCAAGGAGCCAACGCTGTCCGATCTTCTGGTGGACTATTTCAATCTCCGCAATGAGCAGCGCAGCGATTGGTCGAGCAAGGCGCAACTGAAATGTTCTGCCCGTGACCTCAACGAAGTCATGCAGGCTGTTGATTATCTGAAAGCCCACTCGCTGAACACGGTCGAGGACTTGAACGCTGCAATCAAAGACCTGAGCCAGACCGCCGCCCCGTTGCGTAAGCAGTTGAAGCAGAACGAGAACCGGATGCGGGCAATCGCCCAGATCAAGGACGCTGCTGCCATCCATGCCAAGCTGAAGCCCATCCACGATACCTTTCTAAAGAAGAACTTCAAGCTGACAAAGGATGCCTATGCAGCCCAGCACAAAGAAGAACTGGACGCTTTCAATAAAGCTGTCCGCACTCTGATGAAGCTGAACGGCGGCACGACCGTGGATTTTTCGGCATTGGATGCCGAATTTTCTGCGCTGCAATCGGGCAGCGCAGAGCTGCGCAGCCAGCTGGAAACTTTGCAGCCTGACCTGACCGCACTGAAAAATGTGCGCAAGTATATCGACCTTGTGCTGAATAAGCAGCAGCTTTCCGCACCGGGCGGCAAGACCCCAGAGAAAGAATCTGTGCTGAAGCAGTTGGAGCAGCTTCAGCAAGAAAAATCAAAACACAAAGCGATTACCGCCATGAACCGCGAAGAATCGCTCTAAATCATATTTCTGCCACTGATGTGTCATTGCAGTCTGTGGCAGGAATACATAGATTTTTTTACATTGTAAAACAATCCAAATGTGACTTTTTTGTTAATTCTCAAAATTATGGGTGTCTAAAGGTCTTTCTCGATGCCTACCAAGTGAGAGAAGAATTTCAAGGTGAGCATTTCTAAATGCAACAATTTGATTACAATCCTGCTTCGGATGCTACGAAACCGCTGTTCTCGTCGGCTACCTATTGAGCGATCTTTTTTTATTTCCGGCGTATGCAACGTCCCGGTTTCAGAAAACTCACGGCTAAGACTACTTATGAACTTTTTGTGAATTCTTAAAAGCGAGGGTGTCTTTTAGCTCCTCTCGATGGCTCGTATATAGAAGCTGATTTTTTGGAAACCCAACTTCCGCAGATTTTCCATACGTTCTTTGACAACAGAATAGTTCAATCGTCCGGTACGTCACAAAAGGTACTTCTGTAACTCGCAGCCCGGTCATGACGAAGACGGGGTGGCTGAAATGCCAATGATGCGGTAAAAATCCGCTGCCGGACGATTCCCCACTCCTAGGGAGCCGAGGGCGAATATGGGAGACCTATATCATATTAACGCAGACGAGTTTGTTCAAGCCCGCCTGCGATGGGGAGCTGGAGGAGATGCCGGCTCTCGTTACATCCGCTTCCTCAACGGAACCTTCCGCCCAATCAGCGGGGGTAAAACAAGAGGAGAAAGACGATTGGAGTCCATTCCTTTCCGCACTTGCAGCACATGAACAGGAGGTTTGCCCTTGAACAAAGAAAAATCCGAGAAGAAGTCTGCTGAACGCAGCCGTGCGCCGAGAAGTCCGAAGTCCGTGCGTCTGATCGTAGAACGCCACTATATTGGCAATGTGCCGATGAACACGCTTTTTCAACGGCTTGCAGAGGAAGAAATTCGGAAAACTGCCGAATCGTATCTTGCAGCTGGCTAATTGGACGTTTTACTGCGGAAAAGAGCTTGCATCATCGCACAGGTTTCGATACAATGTGATTGATGAGGTCTCTTTTCCATTATGGAGGTACACATGGAAAAGGACAAAAAAGTAACCGCTTTATACTGCCGCCTGTCAAAAGATGACGGGTCAGCCCATGAAAGCCTGAGCATCCGCACACAAAAGGCGATGCTTATGGAGTATGCCACACGCAACGGTTTCGGAAATTGCCAGTACTATGTCGATGATGGTTACAGTGGAACGAACTCTGACCGTCCTGCCTTTCAAGAACTGCTGGATGATATCCGGGATGGAAAGGTAGCGACCGTCATTACCAAAGACCAATCCAGACTTGGACGCAACCACATCGAAACCGGAACGTATATGGAAATCTTTTTTCCGGAACACGGTGTCCGCTATATTGCAATCAACGATGGTTACGATTCCAACGAGCAATCCCAGATGGATATTGCTCCGTTCAGAAACATCATCAATGAAATGTATGCCAAGGATACTTCCCGTAAAATCAAGAGTGCTCTTCGGACACGCAAGAAAAGTGGGAAGTATATCTCCAGCGGCGCACCGTTTGGCTATCAGAAAGACCCTGCCGACCACAACCACCTTGTGATCGACCCGAATACCGCCCCTGTTGTTGAGTATCTCTATTCATTGGCGGAGGAAGGACTTGGGCTTCACCGTATCGCCAAACGGCTTCACGATGAGAAAATCCTGAAGCCGTGCTACTACAAAAAAGAGATGTTTGGTCGCTTTGTCGATGATGAAAAGATGTATGATTGGGATTCTGCCTATGTCAGTCAAATTCTGCACAGCCCGGTCTACGCCGGACACATCATCTATGAAGCAAAACCTACTGTGTCCATGAAATCCAAGAAGCGACGTTATATCCCTTTTGAAGAACGTGCTATTGTTCCGAACACGCATGAAGCAATCATCCCACAAGACCGTTGGGAGAATGTGCAGCGAATCCTTTATAGCCGTTCCGGTAGTTTTATGTGCGATAAGACCGAATACGACAACATCTTCAAAGGAATCGTTCGCTGCGCAGATTGTGGCAGAACAATGTTGGTCAAAGTTGAAGCCCGCCGCAAACGCAATAACATTTTGGATCAGACATTTTATTGTTGCAGCACTTATCGGAAGTATGGTGCGAAAGCCTGCGCCTCTCACAACTTGGAAGCCCGTGTTTTGCATGAAGCTGTCCTTGCTGACATTCAGGCACACGCAAAGGCCGCTGTGGGCAACCGAGACGCCCTTGTGCGAAAAATTGCAGACCAGATGCACCTTCGGGTATCTTCTGACCGGGCGCAGCACAAGCGGGAATTGAAACAGTGTAAAGCAAGAATCGCAGAAATCGAAGATTTGTACGCAAAACTTTATGAGGATGTGTCAAAGGGGCTTCTCCCGGAGAAACGTTTTCAAATGCTTGCAGATCGCTACGACAAAGAACAGGCTGAACTGACCGAGAAGATTGAGCAGTACGAGCGGGAAGGCCGTGCTGAACACGATCAGCTGGACAAGATTCAGGATTTTATTGATGAAGTCAGCAAGTACGCTGGCATCACCGAACTGAACTATAAGATTCTGCATCAGCTGATTGACAAGATTCTGGTATCCAAAGCGGAAAAGGTCGATGGCGAATACGTCCAGAAAATCCAGATTTTCTACCGCTTTATCGGCCCATTGGATGCCATTGAGTAACAACGTCAGAAAAGTCACCTCCGAGAACTATCCAACAGACGCAGGGCGCGAGGGAGAACTGATCTTCCGCTTGGTGTATCGGCAAGCAGGCTGCAAAAAGCCCTTTTCCCGCCTGTGGCTGTCCAGCATGGAGGAAAACGCCATCCGGGAAGGCTTTGCAAGTCTGAAACCGTCAACTGAATATGATGCACTGTATCAGGCTGCACTCTGCCGGGAACGCGCCGACTGGATGGTCGGCATCAATGCGTCCCGGCTTTTTTCGTGCCTGTACGGACAACCGCTGGCGGTGGGGCGTGTTATGACCCCGGTGCTTGCCATGACGGTGGTGCGGGAAGCCGCCATTGTCGCCTTTGTGCCGGAGAAATTCTACACGGTAGATTTGGAACTGACCAGCGGCTGCACGGCATCCAGCCGCCGCATTCCTGAAAAATCCGTTGCTGAAAACCTGATGGAAGCCTGCCGAAAGGAGATGGTAGCAACGATCCAGCGCATCACCCGCAAGGAAAAGTCCGAGAATCCACCGCCGCTGTACGATTTGACCACCCTTCAGCGAGACGCCAACCGCTTGCTGGGGTACAGCGCACAGCAGACGCTGGACTATGTGCAGAGCCTGTATGAGAAGAAACTTACCACTTATCCTAGAACTGATAGCTGCTATATCACCGACGATGACGAGGAAATGCTGGAGGAACTGACCGAGGAACTGGAAGGTTTTCTCGACATTACCCCGGAAGATGTGGACGAGGCTGTGCCCCGGACACGGCGCACCGTCAACCGGGAAAAAGTCACCGACCACCACGCCATCCTGCCCACCCGCAGTATGCTGCAAGCCGATCTGGAAGCTCTGCCTAAAGGTGAGCAGAACGTTCTGAAACTCATCATCGCCCGGACATTGATGGCGGTAAGCAAGCCCTTCCGTTATCTGGAGACCCTGCTGACCACCGAATGCGCCGGGGAGGAATTTACCGCCAAGGGCAAGGAGGTTTTGGAGGAAGGCTGGAAAGCGGTGGAGCGCAAGGTGCTGGCGGACATCCTGAACCGGAAGCAGGAACTCACAGCCCTGCCCAATGTCGCAGAAAATGAGTGCGGCATCCTCAATGCAGAACTGAAAGAGGGGCAAACGTCCCCGCCGAAGCATTTCACCGAGGACACCCTGCTGCACGCTATGGAAACCGCCAGTGCGGACAGTATGCCAGAGGGTGTAGAGCGTCAGGGCATCGGCACTCCAGCAACCAGAGCTGCCACCATCGAAAAGCTGGTGCAGAAAGGTTTTCTGGAGCGGAAGGGCAACAAGAAAACCAAGGTGCTGCTACCCACCGACAAGGGCAAGGCGTTGATCACCGTAATGCCCGAAGAAATCCAATCGCCGGAAATGACCGCCGATTGGGAAACAAAGCTGCTACAAATCGAACATGGCGAAATGGAGCCGGAAATTTTTATGACTGAAATCAAGGAAATAATCTCCTCGCTGGTAAAAACCACCGAGGCTGCGAAAGGAGCGAATGCGCTTATGAAAAACAAAATTATTGGTGTCTGTCCGAACTGTGGGAAGCCTGTCGTGGAGCGTGAAAAGGGCTGGTTCTGCGAGAACCGGGAGTGCCGTTTCGTGCTGTGGAAGGACAACGCCTACTTTAAGCGTCTGGGTAAGCGGCTGGACGCTCATGTGGCGGACAAGCTGCTGCGGGATGGCCGTGTCCGGCTGAAGGACTGCAAGAGTGCCAAGGGCAAGACCTACAATGCCACCGTGCTGCTGGGCACCGAGGTCGATGGCCGCAGCAAGTTTTCTCTGGAATTTGAGGGTGGTTGCTGATGGAGCAGAAAAAAGAAGCGGTTTACCTTATCAACGATGAACGCTATCTCCACCTCCGGGAAAACGGTGCAGGAGTCGGCTTTGCCACCTACAACAAGGTAACTGGTGAGCCGCTGGAAAACGGGCAGATCTCGGAAAAGAACCTGCCGCCCGATGGCAGGAACGCCATTTCTGCCGCCCGGAACTGGTATCTGTTTGAACTTTCGGACGATGACCGCAAGGTCATCCAACAGGAAAGCGTAAAGATCCTCGAAAACATCCCGCAGGCGGGCATCGGCAGACGGCGCATCTGGGAGCCGGAAACGCTGCCGAAGGATATTCGTCTCATCAACAGCCACTATGATGACCTCTATCGCATTCCAGATGGCGGCGTGATTCAGGTGGATTACCCGGATGGACGCAGTTTTACGGCACGGGTGGAACATCTGGATGATTATCACTTTGACATGGGCGGTCTGGGCAATGTGTTCCACATCTGTCAGTTTGCCGAGGTCATGGAACGAAACCATGCAGATTTCTACCCGGAGATTCAGACACAGGACGAGCAGGCTGCATGGGAACTGGGCGGCAAAGGCTATCTTGCCATCCAGTCCTGTGAGGATGGATGGGACTACACCCTCTACCACAGCGATTATTCTGTGATGGACGGCGGGCAGCTGGGTGCCCCGGAACTGACCATTCAGGAAGCCCGTGAGCAGATTCTGGAAGCACACCACATGGAAAAGGGGCGGCGGCTGTTGCAGGACTACGATGCCGTCATGGATAAAGTTGCGGAAGCCGAGGAACTGAGTGCAGACCATCGCCCTTCCACACTGGAAAAGCTGGCAGAACTGGCAAGCGATACGTCTGCGCCAAAATCGTCTGCACGTTCTGCGCCAGAACTGTGAGGTGGACGATGCAGCAAAAGTGGAACCAGAATTTTGACGGTGAACCCATGACGGACATCCCGCAGAAGTTTCTGAACGCAGGGTGCGATGTTTATATGGTGATGCAGCTGCGGCATGACGAAAAAATCCTTGATGAAAGATTTGCTTCTATGCGGGAGTTGAATCGTCGAGGCAAAACGCCCGACCCGGAGCATTACGAGGTCACCTACTATGCTGATCTGCCCGCCATGTGGCAGGATGTGCCGAACAACGAGATTTTGAAAGAACTATTTCAGATGTTCAACCTCTCCCGTCCGCAGGATTTTGAGGGGCACAGCCTGTCGGTCAGCGATGTGATCGCACTTAAACGCAATGGCGAGGTGTCTGTGCATTATGTGGACAGCATCGGCTTCAAAAATTTACAGGGGTTTCTGGACAAGCAGCCGGAACGCCCTTCGGTGCTGATGAATCTCAAGGAAAAGTGCGATGCCCCGGAGTGCAATCCTACCGTCTGCCGGAAAGCGAGGGATGAACATGAACTTTGACCACGAGGAATTGACCCTGATGATGCTCTACAACACCGGCACCCGGCTGGGGCTTATCCACGAACTGCGGCTCATGCAGTGCTACCTGATGCCCGATGAAACCGCCCTGCGGGAACTGTCGGAGGGGGTTATCGAAAAGCTGAAACTGCTGACCGATGCAGAGTTCTCCGAACTGGAATTTCCCCCGAACTGACTTTTGCCGCCTGCGGGCGGCGTACATAATAAGGGTTACGAAAAAAGAGATTATATGGTATAATTACTTTATCGACTTTACGGCTTAAGGAGATTTTTTATGGGAGAGTTGGATTTCACTTATAGGTTGCCCCAAAACTTTTCAAGGCGGGTAGTTCAATATTTAGAACAGCTCGAATCGCCCGACGTTGCAAAAGCATTTCAAAACTGTACATACGACTATAACAATTTGGGCCTTGCCTATTATGCTGGATTGAAAGGCGACAACTGGGATAAAGATGCGTTGGATTTTACCGTTGAGGGTTCCCATCGTAACATAGCGTTGCTGAAATCGAAAGACAGTTCCTTGAAAGAGGCTATCGGCAAATCACTTAAGTCTTCTGAATCTGGTCTTTTACTCAAAACTATATATTACTTTGAATCCGAAAGTGCAGAATCCTTTCCCTTGTCAAATACTGCAAGATTAAATGCTGACATAGAATCCTCTCAGACTGTCCTTCGAGATTTGCTTCAAATAGGACAACGTTTTTGCTTAAACAGTTCATTTAATGGCGCCAGTTCTGAAAACAGTATAAATGACTATTTTCGAGATTTGTTTTTTATAAAAGGATACACTGAGGTAAAAGACCAAACCCGGCACGGTCTATCTGCAAATAAAAAGGATTCCGCAGAGGTAGATATCTTGCTAACAAAAGACGGTAAAGAGATTGCAATTTATGAAGGCTTAAAATTATCTAGCGTTAGCGCCACATACATTGATACCCATATCAGCAAAGCAGTTGTAAATTATAATGCTCTTGGAACCGCAACATTTATTGTCGCTTATGTAGACGTTTCAGATTTTGACTCTTTCTGGAAAAGATATATCTCTTATTTGCAGAGTTATAGCTTTCCCCTTTTAGTAAAATCGCCCCTTGTAGTATCTCCCTATCCAGATGCGGCAACGCGTGTGGCAAGCACAATATTATCAAGTGCTGATTACGATTTCCCCGTCTATTTTGTCGCTTTTAAGGTTCCAAGATAATTTTCTATCTTAGCTAAAAGCGGGCAACCCCAAAACGGTTGCCCGCTCTTTTTATACCCTAAAATATGAAGAAGGAGGCCAAAATGCCAAGCAAAACCGAAGAATATCTTGCCCTTGCCCAGCAAACGGCAAAAGAATTGACCCGGTATTGGGAAAACTGGACGGACTACCTGACCACTGCATCCCGGCTGTATAAGTACAGCTTTGCAGACCAGCTCATGATCTACGCCCAGCGGCCTGATGCCACTGCCTGCGCCAGCTTCGACATCTGGAACAATCGCATGAACCGCTATGTCCGGCGCGGCTCCAAGGGCATCGCACTGTTAGACCAGTCCAGCAGTGTGCCGCGTCTGCACTATGTCTTTGATGTGAGCGACACCGGGGTGCGCCGCAATTCCCGTGACCCGGAGGTGTGGCAGCTCGGCCCCGATCTGGTGCAGCCTGTGTCGGAAATGATTGCCAGAGAGTACGGCGTTTACCATGAAAGGCTCAGCCAGCAGATTTCTGACCTGACGGGCAAGCTGGTGGATTCCTATTGGGACAACAACAGCGGCGACATTCTCGACATCGTTGACGGTTCGTTCCTGATAGATTATGATGAAGCCGGACAGGAGTTCCAGTTCAAATCTGCCGCCGCAATCAGCATCCTGTATACGGTTCTGGAACGCTGCGGCCTTGAGCCGGACGGTCATTTTGACCGTGACGATTTTCAGGCCATCTTCTCTTTTTCCACGCCTGCCGCCGTGTATGCGCTGGGCACCGCAGTCAGCGAATGCAGCCGGGATGTGCTGCGCAACATCGAACGAACCGTAAAAACGACAATCCGCCGCCGCAATGTAGAAAGGAGCCAGTATGAATACGAACAGCAGGAACGTGACCTACTCGACCGTCGGGGACTACCAGCTCCCGAACCTGACCCTGCCCCAGCAGGAGAAAGCACTGGGCAAATACGGCAGACTGCGCCGGACTTACCTGATGAAGCATCGCCCGGTGCTGTACAATTCGATGCTCCTGTCGGGGACTCTGCATCCGCACCTGTTGGAAGTGGAGCAGACGGCAGAGAGCCGGATGCAGCAGACCATGCAGGAACTGCTGAAGCAGAACCCGGCTCCGAACAAAGAGCGGCATCAGATGGAGTGGGTGCAGCACATGAACAGCCTGAAAGCACAGGCCGAGGAACTGGTGATGAACGAGCTGATTTACAGCTAAGTTTCTTCGATGTGGCTATTCCCACCGAAGCCGAACAAATTGAATCCATCGACCAAGCGGAGAGCGAAAAATCGCCCTCCGCTTTTGTTTTATCGCAGGCTGATATTGAAAAAGCACTGCGGAGAGGTTCTAACTTTGAAAACAGCAAGCTTCGGATTTGGGAGATTTATCAGACACAGCCTGACCGAAAACTCCGGGCAAAAGCGCTTGCCAAAGAATATGCACCGCACGGTCCCGGTGGATGTTCGCACACCTATCTGGACGGAAGTAGTGGTTGGCTTGACCATGACAGCAAGGGTCTGACGTTTGAGCATTATCCCGACCATCAGAAAGTGCTTCTCCGCTGGGATCGGGTCGAAAAATATATTGACCTGATGATTCAGTCTGACCGCTACCTGTCGGACAAAGAAAGAAGAGCCATCGACTTTCCCCTTGAACTGAACGCCACCAGTGCAGCTGAATACACTGCATTAAAGGCGCAGCACCCGGATACTCTGGTTGGATTTGAAGCTGGCGGCAATTTTATGTTCTATGGAGAAGATGCTGCCAAGGTCGCAAAAGTTCTCAACAGTGCTTTGTTTACGAGAGAAACAGCACTGGGCGAAGTTCAGGTCACAGGCTTTCCACCTAGCTTATGGGCAAGAAAGTCAAAAGAATTGTGGTCTGCGGGCAACGATGTTTACCTTGCTGGATTGAACGAAGATGGGACTCATCACCAGACTAAACATCTGCACAAAGAGGACTATCTGCCCATCGGCTCCATCATCAATATGGATGGCCGGAAATTTCGGATTGACGGAGTGGATTTTGATAAGGGCAAGGTTTCCTTGCAGGATATGGCACTGGCCGACCTGCGGATGCCAATTTTTCGGGAAGAACCGCTATCTGTTGTCCGGGAATTGTACGAACAGCAGGACGAGGCCCTTGACGCTGCTCCCGAAAAGGCCGTTGATTATAAGGTCGGGGACGATGTTGTGGTAGACCTTCTCACACGAACCATCGAAGGCAAAATCGGCTATGTGGGCGAAACCGACGTTCGCATCGACACCAGTGCGCAGGAGCAGTCATGGGATAACGAAGTCATCAGCAAGCAACAATTCGAGGATGGCTTGCGGCAGAATGAACAGGTTACTACGCAGCCAGATGATACTGTAAAAACGGTTGCCATATACCCTGCTGAAGAAAACCGTATGCCTTATGATATTGTGATCCAGACGATTGGCTCAAAATCACCTGCTCTGGATGCAGTTGAACCGGAACGATCCACACTTGAACTTGCCGGGAACTTCCACATCACGGATGATGATTTGGGTATCGGAGGTCCTAAGCAGAAGTACGCGCGGAACATTGAAGCCATCCGTACCCTGTTCAAGCTGGAAGAGGAGCATCGGGGTGCCGCCGCTGAGGAACAGCAGGTGCTTTCCCAGTATGTGGGCTGGGGAGGTCTGGCAGATGCCTTTGACCCCAATAAGGACGGCTGGGCGAAAGAGTACGCCGAACTGAAAGGGCTGCTTTCCGAGGACGAGTATGCCGCCGCCCGTTCCAGCACTCTGAATGCTCACTACACCTCTCCGGTGGTAATTCGCTCTATTTATGATGCAGTCGAGAAAATGGGGTTTCAGTCTGGCAACATTCTGGAGCCGTCCATGGGTGTGGGCAACTTCTTCGGAATGTTGCCGGACACCATGGCAGACAGTCGTCTGTACGGCGTAGAACTGGACAGCATCACCGGGCGCATTGCGAAAAAACTGTACCCGCAGGCTGACATTACCGTTGCCGGATTTGAAACCACCGACCGCCGTGATTTTTATGACCTCGCTGTGGGCAACGTGCCTTTTGGTCAATACAAGGTCAACGATAAGGCGTACAACAAGCTGGGATTTAGCATCCACAATTATTTTTTCGCAAAAGCCATCGACCAAGTGCGTCCGGGCGGCATCGTGGCGTTTGTCACCAGCCGCTATACCATGGACAGCAAGGACAGCACCGCCCGCAAGCACATGGCAGAGCGTGCTGACCTGTTGGGGGCTATCCGTCTACCGAATAATGCGTTTCGCGCCAATGCTGGCACGGATGTTGTCAGCGACATTATCTTCCTGCAGAAGCGTGACCGCCCCATCGACCATGAGCCGGACTGGGTGCAGTTGGGCAAAACCGAGGATGGCTTTGCCATCAACCAGTATTTCGTAGACCACCCGGAGATGGTGCTGGGCGAACTGACCACCGAAAGCACCCAATACGGACGAGAGGAATTGACCGTTGCTCCCATCGAGGGCGCCAGCCTTGCCGACCAGCTTGCAGAAGCGGTGCAGCATATTGAGGGGCAATACACCGAAATTGAGGTAGAAACACCAGATATTGCGGATGCCGAAAACGAGAAGCATATTCTCCCGGCTGACCCGGAGGTCAAAAACTTCTCCTACACGGTAGTGGACGGCGAAGTTTTCTACCGGGAAAATTCCGTGATGACGCAGGTGGAGCTGTCCGACACCGCCAAGGGGCGCGTCACCGGCATGGTGGAACTGCGGCAGATCATCAATGACCTGATTCAGCAACAGTTGGAGGATTACCCAGATGCCGACATCAAGGCAACGCAGGAGCATTTGAACGCCGCCTATGATGCCTTTACCGCAAAGTACGGTCTGTTGAACGACCGCAGAAACGGGCGGCTGTTTGAGCAGGATTCCTCCTACTATCTGCTGTGTTCGCTGGAAAATCTGGACGAGCAGGGGCAGCTTAAATCCAAGGCAGCGATGTTCACCAAGCGCACCATTCGCCCGGAGCGCACCGTCACCAGCGTGGATACCCCCAGCGAAGCGTTGGCGGTGTCCATCGGAGAACGCGGCAAGGTGGATTTACCCTATATGGCAGAACTGCTGGGCACCCCCGGTGACTATGGGCGCATTACCACCGAACTTTCGGGTGTGATCTTCAAGGACCCCGCCGCCGACCCTACCGACCCGGAAGCAGGCTGGCAGATGGCAGACGAGTACCTGT
>ERZ772877.733-NODE-733-length-20082-cov-2.53882_pt1 | contig 20082 bp, 16 predicted proteins | sample MGYA00580583_ERZ772877 | MGnify/ENA primary metagenome ERZ772877 (study PRJEB29015, sample SAMEA2737661) | human gut metagenome | biome: human gut; feature: human-associated habitat; material: faeces | place: China | collected 2012 ... | reverse complement strand
TGTCCCATTTCCTTATAATAAAGAGACGCAAAACGGTTGTCCACATATCCTTCTTTCATCGGCTCTGCCTCCTTCCTGTTGACCTTCACCATATCACACCTCCGGTAAAATGTAAATACAGGCACAGCCCGGCAGATAGAAGTCCTGCCGGGCTGTGGTTATACGGGACTGTAAGTCCCGCTCTTATCTTCTGTTAGTATTGGCTTTTTCCACGTGAATATTCTTTCCCTTGATCTTGGCATGGGCCATGGCCTTCAGCACATCGTCCGCATAGCGTCCGGGCACATCCACGAAGGTATATCCGTCGTACATGTCAATGCTTCCCACCATGCGTCCCGGAATTCCCGACTCTCCGGCAACTGCTCCCAGAATGTCTCCTGGGGTGATTCTCTGGGCCTTGCCGATGTTGATGAACAGTCTTGCCATCTTCTCATCCCCTTCGCCCAGCACGTAATCCACAGCAGCGCGGTCTGTTGCTCCCTTGCGTCGGTTTCCGTAGGCGCTGCGCTCACGGCCTCTGCCGCGGCTGCTTCCACGTCCAAAGCTGTCCAGTTCATCCAGGGAACGGGCTGTCTCAAAGCTGTCGATGATGTCTTCGCTCTCATCTCCCATGCTCATCTTGAGAAGGGCAGCTGCCAAATCCATGGAGGTGTAATCCTCCTCCATTAACTTCTTCTCAATAATGTTCACCATCTTGGTCAGGTCCGTGTCATTTAACACATCCTGAACCTGGTCCAGAATCTTCTCCACCTTGATTTCCGTGATATCATTTAAAGACGGAATGGCCTGGGGAATGATTTTAGTCTTGCAGTAACGCTGGATATCCCTGAGCTTATAGACCTCCTTGCCCATAACAAGGCTGAATGCCTTTCCTTCCCTTCCCGCTCTGCCGGTACGGCCGATACGGTGCACGTAGTACTCGTCATCCTGGGGAATGTCATAGTTGAACACTGCTTCCACATCCCCTACATCTATGCCTCTCGCAGCCACATCCGTGGCCACCAGAATATCGGTGCGGCCGTTCCGGAAGCTGTCCATGACACGGTCACGCTGGACCTGCTTCAAATCTCCATGAAGGCCCTCTGCAAAATATCCCCTTCCCTGGAGCTCCTGCACCAGGTCATCCACCTGACGCTTTGTATTGCAGAACACGATGGAAAGCTTCGGCGCATACATATCCAGCAGACGGCTCATAACCTCTACCTTATTCTTCGGCTTAACCTCATAGTAATACTGGGTCACCTTAGGCACGGTCAGTTCCTTCTTAATCACCCGGACCGTCACCGGGTCCTTCTGGAACTTCCTGGCAATCTCCGCAATGGCCTGGGGCATGGTAGCTGAGAACATCAGGGTCTGGCGCTCCTCAGGCAGCTGGCTTAAAATAGTCTCCATATCCTCCAGGAAACCCATGTTCAGCATCTCATCCGCTTCGTCCAGCACTACGGTGAGGACATGGTCCACCTTTACAGTCTTTCTTCTCATATGGTCCATGACACGGCCCGGGGTTCCCACGATAACCTGTGTTCCGTCCTTTAAGGAACGAATCTGCTTTACGATATCCTGGCCGCCGTATATAGGCAGCACCTTCACACCGTGCATGAACTTTGCAAAACGGCGCATCTCCTCCGCCACCTGGATGGCCAGCTCCCTGGTAGGAAGCAGCACGATAGCCTGAAGCTTCTTCACCTTCGGGTCCACCTTCTGAAGAAGAGGCAGACCAAATGCAGCTGTCTTGCCTGTTCCGGTCTGTGCCTGGCCAATCATGTCACGGCCTTCCATGGCTACCGGAATGGCCTGAGCCTGAATCGGTGATGCCTCCTCAAATCCCATCTCTGTGATGGCGCGGATAATCCGCTCGTCTAATTGTAACTCGTCAAACTTAACTGTCTCCATATAAAGTTAATATCCTTTCTTCCTCTGCCGTCCCATATAAAAGAGCCTCCGGCAGGCCGCCTTGTGCATATTCCCTGACTCCGCTGCCACGCATCCGTCTGCCTGTTTCCAGAACATTTCCCCCGGACCCCCAAGCAGGCCTTCCAAAGCCCCCGGCCAGATACCGCACCGGCTACGCATACGTCATACCATGCACCGCAATTTATTAGTTTCTTCGTGAAACGAAGTCCTCCACGCGAACAAAAAAACGAGGGGTAAACAGGCACGTCTCGGGCCTTTCATCCTCTCGCTTCGTACGGTTATTAACTATAACAGATATAAAAGTCAGTGTCAATGGAGGGGTTATAGATTTTTATATCAATTTCAGGGCCGGTTCCCGTGAAAATGCCCGAATGAAGCATTTTTCACGGTCCCGGCCTGATTTTTTCATGAATTTACCAGACTTTCGCAGGATTAAAGCAGCTGTTTTCACACAATTTCTCATTCAATTAAGGACTTTGCGTATCTGCGGAAGCATTTTCCTGGTGTACTCATACCCCCGTTCCATACATTCCCCCATCAGTTCAAAGGTCAGAAGGCCTGCCTTGGAGCTTAAGGGCGGCTTCAGCAGCAGTACCTCACCTGTGGAGGCGCAGTCCTTCAGCCGGCCGCTCATAATGGAAAAGGAGTGGGAAGCCACCTCCATAACGCTGTGGTCCGAAGGCGCTTCGTAATCCCCTCCGATGTCCACTGCCAGCACATCCCGGATACCGGCTGCCTGCAGAAGGTTGACCGGGAGAATATCCGTAACGCCACCGTCCACCAGAAGATACCGTCCCAATTTTCTGGGCGCAAATATGGCAGGCACGCTGGCTCCGGCCATCATGGCTTCACAGAGATATCCGTTCCACTCCCATGTCACGTGCTCCATCTCCCTTACCTGGTCGCTGTTTGTAAAGCAGATGGTATTTCCGCTAATCAGGTCCACTGCCGGTATGACTAACTTAAACACAGCCTCGTCCATATGCTTCCTGCCGGTCATCTGAAAAAAATAGTCCTGCAGCTTATCTCCCTTAATAAGACCGGACAGGTTTACGCCCTTTCCCGTCAGCAGCTGGGGCATAAATGCCAGCAGGCCGCTGTAATCCGGGTCCAGATACTCGCCTCCGTGTTTCTCCAGATGAAGCACTGCCTGCTCCATCCGGGAGACAGACATTCCGGAGGCAAAAAGTCCTGCCACAATTCCCCCTGCGCTGGCTCCTGCCACTGCATCCGGGCGCAGTCCCGCCTCCATAAGGGCCTTAAGCCCCCCCACATGGGCTGCCCCCCTGGTTCCGCCGCCTGCCAGTGCCAATCCATATCCCATAATAAATCCCTCCGCCCTATCCTGTGTCAATGCCGTACCGGTAATAGGTACATATGCATTGGCACATCCGGATATGACAGAGGGAAGCAGGTGAAATATAGTTTATTCCTAAACCCTGACCTTCACTACAATCTTACGCACCTTGCAGGGAGTACCTGCAATACATCTGGGCTTGTGGGCGTCCTCAGGAGCCACCACCGCGCAGTCCCCGGCCCTTAAAAGAACGGCGCCGCCCTGCTCCGGTTCCTTAAAGAACACGATATCATCCGCTTCATTATAAGGCGCTTCCTCTTCCAGCCCTGCCCGCTTTGTGTAGCCGAACTGCTCCTGGCCCTCCACCACATACTGTATATCAAAATACAGATCGTGGGATTCATACCTGCATGCATCTGCCGGCATGGTGGTATACTCCTGCACCGAGGCAAATACCTCATCCCCGTCAATATCAACACGGCCCAGGGGCAGCGCCTTTAAATCCGTGTTTCTTAAGAACTCATAGCCTTTTTTGAATTTGTCCTCCAGGTAATCGTATTTCTGGATTAAATCAATGTTGTCAGCATGTCAACCTTCCTTTCCTTCGCCGTTTCCGGCAACCGCCGCGATTTCTTCGTAGAGGGCCGTGGCCGCCTCTTTGTCATAGCCGTACATCATCAGCACATCCAGGACATATGGGGTGAAGGTGATTCCTGTCAGGCAGCGGGCAAACTCCATACCCGCGATCTCTCCCAGACACAGTATCCTGGAACGGTTGGAGAACGGCTTCTTCCACAGCTCCACCTTTTCTGTCTGGGTAAATATGGAATCCTTTTTCCTGTACTCCGTCACATGGAACAGTTCATGGGCCAGCAGCACGTCCTCCACTGCCCTGTTGCCCAGAAGCCCCTCCAGCTTTTCTTCCCGAATCAGCTTCTGCGCCCGCTCTGCTCCGTCCATGAAAATGGTAATGGAATCCGGTTCCTGATACTGGGCAAAAATCACATGCCCGCCGCCCCCCGGCACCTGGGGCGTTAAAACATTAAGCCCCATGCCGGCAGCAATATCCCAGACATCTGTCTTCCCCAGAATCAGCTGCGCCTCATTTCGCCCGCACTCTGCCGCCCGAAAGCCGTATGCCAGCTTCTGTTCCCTGGAAAACCTGCCTTCCAGCGGGTCCCTGGACCAGGCATAGAGGTACCAGGCTGTCTCGTCCAGGGACAGCAGGTGTTCCACCATGGAATACAGGGACCTCTCCCTTGACGGAACCGCCATCTGCTCCATCATGGCCCTTTGTTCCCCTGCCGTTTCCCTGCTGTTTCCCAAAAAAGCCCGGAACAGCTTTCTGCCGTCTTCTCTCTTCATGGAAAAACCTCCTCTGCGCCTGTCCCCTTCTATTCTACAACTGATTCTTTGCTCCGACAATCACAATATCTTCCGACGGGTCCACCATCTGCATTTCCACATCCACGAGCATGAGAATCTGCTCCAGCTCACCTGTGCCGTTAAAGTCCATGACTCTGGCGCCCACACACAGATAGTAGTCGGGCCGCAGGATGGCATCTGCCTTGAAAATGGCCATTTCTTCCCACATTCTGGAAACAATGCTCCGGTAGGAGGATGCCTTGGCAAGAACCACTTCCCCGTCTGTCCTCTGCACCTTGATAAATCCCTTCTTATCCAGGATACGAAGTGGCTTTCGGCCCCTGCTTTCCATATTATAGACATAGAAGTTAGGCGTCTGGCCCACCAGGTTCAGCTCTTCCGGCCCGGACCTTAAATCCTCCGCCGCCAGGTTCCTTGCCTCCTCCTCGCTGCACTCCTTAAGAAGGTCCGTTGTCTTGACCTCCGTGGAGCCCAGTGCAATGGCAGTGAGCTTGGAGGTCTGCGGGTCAATTTCAATGTGGACCTCCACGGATCCGGGCGCAGCCCCGCTCTCCACTGCTTTGTCCACTGCCTCCCGCTTGATGCTTCTGATATCATCCGGCGTGGGGTTGGGTACCACCCGCTCCACAACGTCGCGGACCATGGCCAGAGCCACGCCTATGGAGGAAATAACCTCTGCATTTTCAGGCACACTGTACTTAATATTCATCTTATTGGCGCAGAACCCAATCAGGGATGTGGCGCCGCCGCCCACGCCCACCAGGGATATCTGGTCATGCTCCAGGCGGTACTTGTCAGCCAGCTCCATGATAATAGGCTCGATCTTCTCATAGGCCCTGGTAAGAATCTGGGAAGCCACATCCTCCACCGTGGTGTTCAGGTAATCGGCAATGGGCTGCATGGCTTTCCTGGCCGAATTTACGCTGCCGTAGGAAAAGTCCTTGGGCGTCACCAGTCCCAGCACATTGGCCGCGCAGCTGTTGGTGATGGTGATGCGCTTGCCGCTCTTTAAGCGGATAGCCACGTAATCCTCCGGATCTCCCTCCTTCGGAGAAAAGAATTCCAGCCGGGGCTCCACGATTTCTTCCTCATCTGTAAATACGGCATAATCCAGTCCCGCAATATGGGCGGAACGTGGGCCCACATCGTGGACGCCGCTCTTGTTCACCCGAATCATGCTTCCGCCTGCAACGCCCAGCACCCGCACATCCAGGGAGCTGATATAGGTCCTGTGTCCGCCTACCACAGAGTAATCAATGGCAGGGCGTCCGTTCTTGATAACGCCGATATTGGTGGTGGTTCCACCCACCTCAAAATACACGCCGTTGGATGCCCTCAGGTACATAAGGGATCCCATAACACTGGCAGCCGGACCGGAAAGCATGGTCAGCACCGGGCGCTTCTTCATCTCATTGATTTCCATGACCCCGCCGTCTCCACGCATAATCATGAGAGGCACCTCCACGCCGGCCTTTCGCACGCTCTCCTCCGTGGAATTGGCCGTGTTCAGCATCTTGGGCAGAATGCTGGCGTTTATGGCAGCTGTCCTGGTCCGTCTGGTCAGGCCGTAGAGCTTGGTAATGTCCGAGGCAACGGTTGTCTCCATGCCCATCTCGTCATGGGCAATCTCGAACACAAACTGCTCCCCGGCAATGTCGTCCACCCCGTAAGCGTCTGACGCCACCAGCACCTGGGCGCCCTCCGCTTTAAGCTCCTCAACCGCCTTCCTGACCGTATTCTCGTCCTCTTCACTGTCGCTCAGATAACGGTTCTTTATCTTTATGCTTCTGCCGGCTCCCAGGTCGATATCCTTAAGGCGGGTCTGATGCTTTGCCAGAAAGCCTTCCATGCCTCCGGGCCCCATGCCCAGCACGCCCACGCAGGCCACATCGCCTTCAATCAGGGCATTGGTGGCCTGGGTGGTGCTGTGGGCCACGAAAATAACATCCTCAGGGGCAATATCATTTTCCCTTAAGCAGTTCTGAAATGCCTTCACCACGCCGGCCGCCACCCCGTACCTGTCATCATGAGTGGTCTTGACAGAAGATTTTCCTATGATTTCATGTGTGGCGTTGTCAATCGCTACCGCCTTTGTATGGGTTCCTCCAACGTCGATTCCCATTCTCACCAGTCTGTTTCCCATGTTTCTTCTCCTCCCGTTAACCAAACATGATAAATGTAATAACCTGCAGGATGCAGCAGATAATCCAGCCGCACACCACGCTCATCTTTAAGAATTCCTTGGTAGATACCTTTGCGTAGCTGATTCCCCATACAATCCATGACTGGGTGATGCAGCAGGACACGTTCATAACCGTGGTGGCGGCAATCATCAGGGGAGCCAGGAAGGCCACCTCAAAGCCCACGCCCTTTAAAATACCCAGGGTAGCCGCGCCGCAGCCGTAAAGGGTAAAGGGTCCTCTGAACATTCCAAGGGGCGCCAGCACACAGAAAATAATGGTGATGAATAAGGTGCTGTGGGGAATGATATTTCCCAATAGCGCGTTGAAATACGGAATGCACAGTTCAGCCGCCTTGTTGAACATGGGAACCACCAGCAGGAAGCCTACCAGGGGAGCCGTATCCACCACGCCGTCAAAGAAGTCCTTGTTAAAGGTTCTGCAGGCAGCCCGGAAGCTTTTCAGCTTTCCGCATACAAACAGCGCATAGAAGCCGCCGATCAGAAAGCCCATGATAATGGGCACCTTGAACACAATTAAAAGGAATACAGGGATAAAGGGCGTCAGCAGGGACGGTGTGGGAGCAAAATCCAGTTTCTGGCGTACCGGCCTTCTGGCTGCCCAGGAATGGACCGATTTTTTTCTCATGCAGAACAGAATCAGTATAATGGTAAATACCAGCTGTACGGCCAGTGCAATGCCGCCCCATTTCACATACTGCTCATAGGGGTACAGGACCTTGCCGTCCCCGTCCAGGAAGAACGCGGTGTACTGTCCGAAGAGTACAGGGTTCAAAAACATTCCCGCTCCGATGCTCAGCATAAAGGATACAACGGACAGCACCTTGGGAATTCCCAGGGACATGAAGATGGGAAGGATGATAACGCCGATAGCTACCACTGCGCCGGCCCCGAACAGGGAGGAAAATATGGCAGCCGTAACAATGCACAAAAGGATACAGGTGACGGCGGGCTTGTCGCCGCCCAGCTCCGTGGTCTTGCGGATAAGGGTGGCTGCGATGCCTGTCTCTAACAGCACCCGGCCGAACCATGCCCCAAACACTACATTTACCAGCACTGAGCCCCAGCCCTCCGGGCCGCTCTGGAACACCTTGGAAAATGCCTGTATCCATGTAATCCGTATGCTGTCTCCATTGGCTGCGATAAATTCAGGATTAGACGCCAGAAGGTTGCCTGTCATGGGAAGGATGGTCCAGAGAATGGCCATAATCAGCATTCCCATCATCAGGTTTCCGCCCCTGGCCGCGTAGACGGCCAGGCCAAAGAACGATGCTAAAATCAGTATTCCTATGATATATTCCATAAGTTAAATCTCCCCTCTATATTGCTATTTTAGCTCTGTGCTTCAGCGCTCAAGGCTGTTAAGCGTTTCCCACACCTCGTCAATGACCGGAATTCCGTCTCTTGTATTGGTCTCTCTGGTGATGAGTTCCAGTTCTCCCGGATAATACACTTCCCCGCCTTCCCTGATTGGCTCTGAGGACTTGATGTCGGCCAGAATCTCATCCACGATGGAGTCCGTTTCCTCCGGCGTGTTGAATCTTAAGGGGTCAATGGCTATCATAATCTGGCTCAGTCCCACCTCGTCCCCAAAGGTGCCAATCCTGCTGACGGAATTGCCGTTTGTCAGAACCGTCGCTATCAGGTCCAGGGCAATGGAGATGCCGCTGCCCTTCCAGTATCCCATGGGAAGCACCCTCCATGTTTTCTCAATCTCAGCCGGGTCCGTGGTCAGGTTGCCCTTTGTATCATAGCCTCCGGGAACCGGAAGCTGCTGTCCCTTAAGCTTTGCCTCCTCTATCTTTCCGTAGGAAAACTGGGATACGGCGCAGTCAATGACAGCGTGTTTTCCGTTGCTTCTGGGGATGGACATGATAAATGGATTGTTTCCGATTTTTCTGTCCCTTCCGCCCCAGGCAGGCATGTTGGGCATGGTGTTGGACCAGCAGATACCGATGCATCCCTTGTCCGCTGCCTGCCAGCCGTAGCTGCCGCCCCGCATCCAGTGGTTATTATTTCCAAGGGCCACCACGCCCACGCCGTACTCCCTTGCCAGCTCCACAGCCCGGTCCATGGCCAGCTTTGCATTGAGGGGGCCGAATCCCCTGTGTCCGTTCCACCGCTCAATGGCTCCCATGGAGGATTCACAGGTTGCAATGGCGGCGGAATCAATCTCTCCCTTATCCAGATACTCCACCACCCTGGGGAAGCGGTTCACACCGTGGGAATATACGCCGTCCAGGCTGTTGTTTGCAAATACGGTGGCCGCGTCCTTTGCATGCTTTCCTGAAAAACCTCTGCTCTCTAAAATCCTCTGGAACTTCTCTAATAAATCCTCATACTTTACTCTCATGGCTCTCTCCTTTTATGTTAGCTTTCTCTTTTTTGAGAAAGCGCTTTCTCATGACACCATTATAGCATTATCAAGATTTATGTCAATATAAAAGTGTTTAATCTCTTTATCTTTATACAATTTGCACTATATTGTCTCATGCTTTTTGTGCATTATAATCCCGTTTTTTCTTGTTTATAAAAGCGTTTTCTTATTATTGGAAAATAAAAAGGAGTTGGAACAAATTATCTTTGTTTTTACCAACTCCAATTCTAAAAAAGCGCTTTTCCGTATTTCCTCATACCAAGCCCTGTTCTGTGTTATACGGCTGTACGCCGGCAGGACGCCTGATATACCCAGGCACCGGCACTATGCGTGCTGTCTTACCCAATCTTTCAAAATAACGCGGAACCGCGCACCACCAGCTCCGGCTGGATGGCCACGCTTGTGGCCGACTCCTTTCCTTCCATCCTGTCCCTGAGCAGGGAAGCGCACATTCCGCCCAAAAGCTCCGGCTTGTTGTCCAGGGTAGTCAGCTCAGGTTCGCATATTCTGGAATCCGGCGAATTATTGCAGCCGGTAATGGCTATATCCTCCGGCACCCGGTATCCCCTTTCCTTAAATTCCTTCATGAGTCCGATGGCCGTGATGTCCTCGCCGCACACCACCCCGTTGACAGGCCGGCCGGCGGCAAGAATCTTTCTGGCGGCATCCCTTCCTCCTTCCAGGCTGCTTTCATCCACAATCACCACCCGGTCGTTTCCGTCAGGTACATCCCTCAGCTTCATGGCTTCTAAAAATCCCTGACGTTTTGCCCTGCCGCTGTCCGTGGCAATATCAAAAACATAGAATAAGTCCATACGCCCATGGTCAAACATATAATCCGAAGCCATGCGGATTGCCTTTGTGTCATCCACCAGGACTGAATAAAAATTAGGCAGCTTTACCTGTCCGTTGGCAATGACTACGGGTGTATCCTTTATCTTGGCAGTAATCTCAGGATAATTTATCAGTTCATTGAATACAGAGCCGATGAGCACAATTCCGTCTGTCTGTTTCTCTGACAGTATCTCGAAATACCGGTCGCATTCCTGTATGGACCCGCCTGTATTACACACCGAAACATTATATCCCAGATTGCTGAACTCCTGTTCAATCACATATATCATCCTGGCATAATGCGTCACCCGCACATCCACTGTCAGGATAGCAATATTCTTCATGGTTTTGGAGACCATGCCCCTGGCTATGGCGCTGGGCTTATAGTCATACTTTTTAAGAACGGCCTCCACCCTGTCCCTTATCTTGGGATTCACATTTCCCTTATTGTTGAGCACCCGCGAAACAGTGGAGATAGAGGTCCCTGCCTCGGCTGCAATGTCATAAATATTCATCCCTTCACCCCTTTTATTCCTTTACACTTCTGTGCTTTCATCCCCTGCTCTGCTCCTGCTTTTTTCGTGAAAGCCCTTTCTCTATATTGTAATGGACTTTTCCGGATTTTGCAAGATAAAATCCAGAGGGTTCTGACAGGTTGCGTAATGGATATAGAACCACATATGGAATTGGCGATGAAATCGACAATGGATTTGGCAATGGAATGAGATGTTATACGATGCATGTTATACGAAAAACAGCAGCCCGCCGCGTCCCTCCCATGCAGGGCAACACGTTTTGCTGCTGTTTTTTAGCGCCCTAAGGCATGTCCCATAACTGTAAACTATCTTTCCTAAAACTGCACAACATCCTTTATCTCTTCCGCCCGTTCCACATGTTCGGCATAAAGGACCGGCCCCTCGCCGTGATAATCCTTCTGGTATTCAATACCTACCTTTGCCCGGACCTTCACCCACTGTTTTGTCTTGTAATCCTCCGCTTCCGGCCATTTGCACATAAAGCCCAGAAACGTCATATCCGCCTCACAGCATGTCATGGCCATGCGGCCAGGCACAAACTGGCCCTTGGGGAATTTAGGAGTTTTAAGAACCATGGCAGTGAATTCCACCACCCTGTCCTTATAGCGCTCCGGCTGGTCCATACAGTCAATATACCAAATACCGTAATCCTCAGGCTTAATTTCAATCACATCCGCGCCAAGATCATAGGGAAGATCCTCCTCCAGGGCAGCCTGTTCGATTTCCCCTTCCTTGTCCTCCAGGACAATCTCGCTTTCCCGGCTCATGGCCCGTATGGTCCTGCGGTACGCGGTCAGCTTGTCATCCCCAATCCCGTCGCACCGGTTCACGATAACCAGCTCCGATCCCCGCAGCATGGCCCCCAGAAGCGGCTTCATGTTCTGCACATAGAGTTCAAAGGTAGAACCGTCAATAATGGTAATCTGCTGATAAATGGTCCAGTCATCCGGCAGTTTTAAATCATCCTGGTTCCACATGCCGTTCCACTCCATCAGCACGCGTTCCGGCTGGTAGATAACCTCCAGTTCATTGAGATACTGGGGGGTCAGCTTCTCCATGTCATCCACAAACACCACTGCCGTCTTATTCTTCTTTAACTTTTTCTCGTCATACTCCGTATCGCCTTCCTCACACACAATGAGAAGGGTCTTTCCCTCTGTTTTAAAGTAATCCTGCTGCATGGTAAAATCCAGAAACTGGGTCTTGCCGGCCTCCAGAAAGCCATTGATTAAAAACAAAGGCATAATATCGTCTTCTATCTCATAAGCCATGTCTGTTTCCCCTTATCCAATCAGCCTCTGCCGAATACGCTGTTCAGCTCTTCCTCTTTCAGGCTGGCGCCAATCACACATACCTTGCCTGTATAATCCGGTCTGCCCTGGCGGATTTCATACTGCTCCGGCACCAAATCAAAATACAGCCACTCACCGGGATTCTCTGTGGGAAGCATTCCCTTGGCCCTTAACACATCTCCAAACTCCCTGGTGGAAGAGAGACGTTTCAGAATATCCTCCAGCTGCTCATGGGTCACCGGAACAATGGTTTCCATTCCCCAGCTGGTAAACACCTCGTCTGCATGATGATGGTGATGCTCATGACCGCAGCCATCATGGTGATGATGCCCATGGCATTCCTCGTCATGGCCGTGGTGATGCTCATGGCATTCCTCATCGTGATCGTGGTGGTGATGCCCATGGCATTCCTCGTCATGGCTGTGGTGGTGCTCATGGCATTCCTCATCATGATCGTGGTGATGATGCTCATGGCATTCCTCGTCATGGCCGTGGTGGTGCTCATGGCATTCCTCATCATGACCGTGGTGGTGATGCTCATGGCACTCCTCATCATGGTCATGGTGATGCTCATGGCACTCCTCATCGTGATCGTGGTGATGCTCATGGCATTCCTCATCATGGCCGTGGTGGTGCCCGCAGCACTCCTCGCCATGACCGTCATGATGGCGGCTCTCCCGCACCTCTGCCAGCAGATCATCCAGCATAGTATCCTTCTTCTCAATAATCTCCAGAAGCTGGCTTCCTCCAAGCTGGTCCAGAGGAGTGGTGATGATGACAGCATTTGCATTCTTCTCGCGAATCATGTCCACATCCTTCTGTATTTTAGAGGCATCCGTAATGTCCGTACGGCTCAGTACGATGGTTCCTGCATTCTCTATCTGATTATTGAAGAACTCTCCGAAATTCTTCATGTACATTTTGCATTTTGCCGCATCCACAATGGTTACAGCGCTGTTTAGCTCCACATCCATATCTGCTGATACGTCAATGACTGCCTTCATCACATCTGACAGCTTGCCCACACCGGACGGTTCGATGATGATGCGCTCCGGCTTGTACTGTGTCAGAACCTCAGCCAGGGATGTACCAAAATCACCTACCAGAGAGCAGCAGATGCAGCCTGAATTCATCTCCCGGATTTCAATGCCTGAATCCTTCAGAAAACCGCCGTCAATTCCAATCTCGCCAAACTCATTTTCAATCAGGACAACCTGTTCTCCGGCAATGGCCTCCTCCAGGAGCTTCTTAATGAACGTAGTCTTGCCCGCTCCCAGGAATCCGGAGATAATATCAATCTTTGTCATTTTATTCTTTCCCTCTTTCTCAGTATCCGAAGCCCTGCCAGCCCAGTAAGCAAGTAAAACCATCCGCCGTCCTGTCCTGGCAAAGCTCTGTTTGTAAAGCCTGTCAATTGAATATTGTTGCACATTCACTGGATAAAGTCAAGACATATGGCCCTATTCTATTGCTATTCTATTACCGCTCTGTTTCTATTCTGCCGTATCACACTTTCATTTTATCCATATTTTAACCGTTCCAAAGGGTCAGGCAAGAGTTTTTGAAAAAAAATGCAGCAAACAGCCAGGCAGACCTTCTCGCCTGCCTGGCTGTTGTCCCGGTACCGCGGGCCCTTGCCCATTCTTTTTTCTTTATCTCCGTTCTGCCTGACCGGCTTTCGCCGTGCTCAGCCGGTTAAGTCCATGATTCTGCCGGCCAGTTTCCTCTTACATTTCCTCTTACATCTCCTCTTACATATCCAAATACATATGCATCGGATAGGAAAGATACTCCACATCCTCCAGCTTCTCCACCGTAATGTAACCTGCCGGAGCATTTAAAATGGTCGGAATCCGGTTTACAATGGTGGCGCAGGTATGCTCCACAGTGGCTGGCTTCTGTACAAAGAAGGTGGTGTCGGGTTCGCCTATGATTTTCCAGTCGCACAAATCACCGTCATCCGGTCCGTATACCTTGCCGATGCACTGGGTCTCTATAACCGGGCCCTGGAAGGTCTCGGTGGTGACCACGGCGCTCATACCGATGCAGTTTCCCTTTGGTATGGTCATTCCCATGGTCTCTGAATACAGGTCCGTGGGATAGAAATATGGCACGCACTTCTGGGACTGGGACTTGATGGTCCATCCCATCTTATTGCACAGCGCTTCATTGGAATTCCATACATAACAGGGCTCCAGTGTCTCCGGGTGGGCAATCTGAGCTTCAAACTCCTCCGGTGTAAGCCCCACGCCGTGAGCCTTTGCCAGTGCCAGACCGTAATCTTCAACGTTATAGCTGGTGGCTCCCTCAATCCTGTCAATGCGGTGTACACCTCCCGCCACACAGCCAATCATGTTAATCCAGAAAATATCCTGCATACCGGCTCCCACTATGGTGCAGCCGGTTTCCTTAGCCAGCTTATCCAGCTTGTTGGTAACGGCTGAGGACGTGGTCCATGGATAGATGGCCTCCTCGCAGGTGGTCACCACATTGATTCCCCTGGACACGCATTTCTCAAAATAGGGATATACATCCGACATGAAGCTGAACAGGGTAACCACGGCAATGTCAGCGTCGCACTCATCCAGGACCGCATCAGCGTCCTCCCTTATCACCACGCCCAGCTTTGTGCCAAGCCCTGCAAAATCACCTACGTCCATTCCTACCACGGCCGGATTCACATCAATTGCCCCTACAATCTCAGCGCCCTTTTCATAAAGATAGCGCAGGATGTACTTGGCCATCTTGCCGCAGCCATACTGTACCACACGGATTTTCTCGCAATTCATCATGATTCTTAAACCCCTTTCCTGAAAATAAGTTACGTGTTATTAGCTTCTGTTAATAGTATAAAGCTTATACACGGTATCAGGTCAAGGGTTATTTTTCCTGAAAGATACCGGCACCTGAAGGCACAGGAACATGCCTCTCTCCTGCATATCCATGGGCACCTCCGCCACCACCTCGCAGATATAGTCGCCTGTCACCTGATAATCCTTTGTCCTGATTTCCTCCACCAGACGGCCCATATATTCCTTTTCCCTTTCAAATCCATTGCAGTAAATGCACAGGTATGTGCTGGCCGGTATCTCCGTAATCAGGCTGTCATTGACAAAGCCCCGGTCCACCAGCACAAATATCTCCGTGGAATAGTACCTCCCCTCCATCAGGTGTTCCCTGCGCATCACGGTGCCTGCATTGTAAAAATAAATGGGGGAGAGCTGGTTGGCAATCAGGTTCTCCTTCAAATCCCTCAGTATCTTTTCATATACATCAATGTCGTAATCATAGAAATTCACTCCTGAATCCGTCATATACGTCAGTCTCCGGGGTATGTATTCCAGCACAATGGTCCCGTCCGGCGGCGCGTTTTCATACCATTCATAGCTTTCAAGGGTCCGCTCTATGGCCCTTCTCTGGTACATCAGCTCCCTGGATCTCAACTCCAGCTCCTCCAGGTTCCGGTGCAGGATTGTCTTGAACATATCAAGCTCAAAATGGGTCATCTGCTCCCTGATGTCCTTTAAGGACATGCCCAGGGCCTTCATATGCTGAATCATATCCAGCTGGGCGCTCTGGCGGATATCATAGTAACGGTAGCCGTTTTCCGCATCCCGGTACATGGGTGAAAACAGGCCTGCCTTGTCATACAGCCTCAGCATCTGCTCTGACAGCCCGTTAAGCCGGGCCATCTGTCCTATTGACAGTTCTTTCACAGTGTGCACCTCCTCTTTATTATGTATAACTTCCAATTAAAGCGTTATTTACAGGATTTGCATAGCATAATTATACTAAAAAAACCTTATACCGGCAATAATGTTTCCGACGTCTTATTGAAAATTCGTCTTACATTTAACACTCAAACTTCCCCTCCCCCACCTCTGGCCCTCTTCAGCAGTTACAGAAACCGCAGAACGAAAACAACCGGAGAAACAGCAGCCTGTCAACACAGGTAGCCATTTCTCCGGCCCTATTATCCGTTGGACTCATCATCCTTCTTATACATTTTTCGTCAGATGCTTCACAATCTTCTCCGCATCCTCCTGTTTTCCAATCACCATCAGGTGGTTATCCCCTGCTATGACATGGTCGGCACCGGGCATGAACCTCATGTGTCCGTCCGGGTTTTTCACCGCGATAACCGATATGCCGTACAGCCGCCGGATATCGGAATCCTTTATGCTCTTTCCCACCCACTGGGGAAGGGGCTTGATTTCATAGATGGAAATGCCGTCTGCCAGCTCCGTATAGTCAAACACATTGTTGGCGCTGTAACGCACCGCTACCTTCTCTGCCACGTCCCGGTCCGGATAAACCACCTCGTCCGCCCCGTTCTTTAGCAGCAGCCTGGCGTGAATATTGCGGTTCGCCTTGCTGACAACGTACTTTGCCCCTATCTCCTTAATCAGACTGGTAACCTCCAGACTGTTCTGGAAATTATTTCCGATACAGATAAAACAGATATCGAAGTTGCCGATTCCCAGGCTCTTAAGCACGGCCTCATTGGTACAGTCTCCAATCTTGGCGCTGACCACATATGGAAGGACGGGCTCCAGCTTCTCCTCTGATATGTCCACTGCCATGATTTGATTGTCATGCTTGGCCAGGTTTTCACACAGGTGCTGGCCAAACCTTCCGATTCCGATAACAAGAATTGATTTCATCTCTAATACCCCTCTCTATCCTATGGTAATCCGCTCTGCCGGCAGCTGCACATGGGGCTTGCGGTTGGACCTGGTGAATGCCAGGGCAAAGGACAAGCTTCCGATTCGTCCGCAGTACATAAGCAGTATAATAACAATCCGGGAAAATGAATTCAGGCTTCTGGTAACTCCTGTGCTCATTCCTGAGGTGCCTATAGCGGAACATGTCTCAAAGAACACATCCGACATAGGCAGGTTCTGGGACACCATAATGGCTATGGTGGCTGCCAGCATCAGACCCAGGTTGATGGTCAGAATACAGGCAGACTGCCTGATGGACTCGTCCTCCAGCCTTCTCCCGAATATCTCCACCCCGTATGTCTGGCGGATATTGGAATGGACGTAAAGCAGAAGCACTGCCAGGGTGCTGGTCTTGATACCGCCGGCCGTGGAGCCCGGGCTTCCTCCGATAAACATGAGGATGGCTGACAAAAACTTGCTCCCGTCTGTCAGGGCTGCCGTGTCTACATTATTAAATCCGGCTGTCCTGGGTGTGACCGCGCTGAAGAAACAGGCCAGAAAGGACTCCGAACCATTCATTCCCACTAAAATATTATTGCGCTCCATCAGATAAAAGAGTATGGTGCTGGTAATCAGAAGAACTGCCGTTGTAACCAGCACGATTTTGGTGTGAAGCATGTAGTGGCGGAAATCCAGCTTCTTCCTGGACAAATCGTCCCAGACAATGAATCCGATACCGCCTGTAATAATCAGGAAGGATATAGTTCCTATAACCACCCAGTCCCCCTCATAATTACAAAGAGAACTATACTGGCTGGTGTGTCCCATCAGGTCAAAGCCGGCATTACAAAAGGCCGAAACAGAATGAAATATTCCATACCAGGTACCGTGGACCAGACCGTACTCCGGAATAAACCGGCAGGCCAGTATAACAGCGCCTGCCCCCTCAAAAACAGCTGTGCCGATGATGATTTTCTTGGCCAGCTTCACCATGCCGCCAATCTGCAGGGTGTTGACGCTTTCCTGCATAAGCCCCCGCTCTTTGAGTCCGATTTTCCTTCTCAGAACAATAGACAGGAAAATGCCGATGCTGATAAATCCCAATCCCCCCAGCTGAATCAGCACCAGCAGCACCATCTGGCCGAACAGGCTCCACTGGGTCCAGGTATCTGCCACCACCAGCCCCGTCACGCAGGAAGCGCTGGTTGCCGTAAACAGGCAGTTGAGGAATGGCTCGCTCTGCCCGTCCCTGCTGGCTATGGGAAGCATCAGAAGCAGGCTTCCTGTCATGATAATCAGGAAAAACCCATAGGCAATGAACTGGGTCTGTGATATATGTTTTTTTAAACGGTAATGTTTTGGTTTTTTTCCAAACAGCTTCTCATTCATGTTCCCCTCATTTTAAATCCCATAAGTTATTTTTACCGCGGATCCCTCCGCATAAAGAGCATTTTAGCACTTTAGCCCCGGACTGTCTACTGCAAAACAGGATATAGCCCACGGATAAAACAGCCGGCCCCGGCCGGAGGCATCAGCCTCTCAGGCGGCCCAGGGACTGCCACGCCATGAACAAAAGGAAAGCGCACAGATTCACCACCACCACGCTGGCCCCGGCCGGTATGGAAAACTGGTAGGATGCCACCATGCCTGCGAAAAAGCAGGCCAGGGACAGAAGGCCCGAGGACACCATGACGCCTCCAAAGCTTTTGAATACCCGCATGGAGGAAAGGCATGGAAATATCACAAGGCTGGATATAAGCATGGCCCCCATCATCCTCATTCCCAGCACAATGGTCACTGCCGTGAGAACAGCTATAATGATATTGTAGCGGCCCACATTGACCCCTGTTGCCTTGGCAAAATTCTCGTCAAAGGTCACTGCAAATATGCGGTTGTAGCATATTACAAACAGCCCCAGCACCACCAGGGACAGCACCACGCTGAGCCAAACATCCTCCCTGCTCATGGCCAGAATGCTTCCGAACATATAACTGCTCACATCCGTGGTCATACCCGTGGTCAGGGAAGTGACGATGATGCCTAGCGCCAGGGCGCTGGCTGATATGAGGGCAATGGCCGCATCGCTTTTAATCCGGCTGTTCTCCGTAATCCGAAGCAGGAAAAAAGCAGCCAGGACCACCACCGGAATGGATATCTTAAGGGGGGACCATCCCATGGCCAGGGCAATGGAAAGGGCCCCGAAGGACACATGGGACAAGCCGTCCCCAATCATGCTGTACCGCCTGAGCACCAGGCTCACTCCCAGCAGGGACGCGCACAGGGATACCATCATGCCGCCCGCAAGAGCCCTTACCAGAAATGGGTAGGAAAGCATTTCTCGTATCAGATTCATGATTTATCCTCCTTGTGCATGTGCAGCTTCACCGTGTGGCATCCGGCTGTGGGCTTGCATCTGCCCTGTTCCTTTTCATGGAAGAAATGGCCGGCTGCCTGGCTGTTCATATAGTCGTGGGCAGGCCCGTAGAACAGGACACGCTTTTGCAGGTGAAGGATCTTATTAGCCTCCTCCACCGCATTTCTCAGGTCATGGGACACCATGAGTATAGCCACCTTGTCCTCCCTGTTCAACCTCCGGATCATGGTGTAAAACTCCTGGATGGCCGTGGGGTCTAACCCAGTGATGGGCTCGTCCAGTATCAGCAGGGAGCTGGTGGCGCACAGGGCCCTGGCTATAAGTACCCGCTGCTGCTGCCCGCCGGACAGTTCCCTGTAGCACTGCTTCCTGATGGGTGTGATCCCCAGCTTCTCCATGTTCCTGTCCGCAATCTCTTTTTCTTTCTTAGAATAAAACGGAAGCATTCCCCTACGGTTTAAGCAGCCGCTTAAGACCACCTCTGAGACAGTGGCAGGAAAATCCTTCTGGGCGGCCGTCTGCTGGGGCAGGTAGCCGATACCGGTCCTCTTTAGCTCATCTGCCGTTACAAGCGTTCCGCCCGTAGGCCTGATTAAGCCCAAAAGCCCCTTCATCAGTGTACTCTTGCCGGATCCGTTCTCACCCACGATGCACAGATAATCCCCGGGGTCCACTTCCATATTTACATCGGTCACAGCATCCTGGTTATCGTATCCGAAGTCCACATGCTGGCATTGAATTAATGGTGACATATTTTACCCCTTTTACAATTGGTTATTCCAGCCCATACCGCAGGTTCTCCACATTCTGTTTCATAAGCTGGAGATAGGTGACGCCCTCGTCGAACTGCTTCCTGGTCACGTTGTGGCAGGAATGGAGAAGAAGGGGCATTGCTCCTGTTTCCTCCTGAATGATTTCCGCTGTCCTGTGGCTGGAAAGCTCCAGGTAATAGACAGCCGGAATCCGTTCCTCCTTTACCTTGTCTATCAGATAGGCAATGGTCCTGGCGCTGGGCTCCGTGTCCCCACTGCACCCGGAAAAGGCAGCGCGGTAGGAAAGGCCGTACTCATCCGCGAAATAGCGGAAGGGAAACTTGTCTGCCACCACAATCATATGGAGACGCCCCTGGTTTACCACCTGTCGGAACTGGCTGTCCAGTTCCTTAAGTTCCTTCAGGTATGCCTGGGTATTATCCTCAAAACGGCTTT
>ERZ772877.704-NODE-704-length-20909-cov-2.89498_pt1 | contig 20909 bp, 16 predicted proteins | sample MGYA00580583_ERZ772877 | MGnify/ENA primary metagenome ERZ772877 (study PRJEB29015, sample SAMEA2737661) | human gut metagenome | biome: human gut; feature: human-associated habitat; material: faeces | place: China | collected 2012 ... | reverse complement strand
CAGACAATGGCCTGGGCAGGACGAACCAATGGGCGGACGGCGCCCTTCACACCAAAAAAACAGAGGAGAATCTCTTCTCCCCTGCTTCCCAAGTACGATATAAATATTCTAATGGCCGAACCCAAAACATGATGGTACTACGGACGACAGAATACTTCTTTTTCTTCTGCTTATGCTGCGCAGACGTTTACCGCTCTCAGTTTTCTGCTGTCTCTGGGATCACTTTCCATTTCGAAAGTAACCTTCTGGCCTTCGTTCAGGCTCTTGTAGCCTTCAGAAACGATGGAAAAATAGTGTACGAACACATCCTCACCGCTTGCGTCATTAGTAATAAATCCATATCCTTTTTCTGCGTTGAACCATTTCACTGTACCGTTATTCATTTTCAGTACCTCCATTATAATATTTATATCAATCTAAATCAGCAGGAAAACCACTGATGCCTGATTTCCAGAAATACCTGCGGCATTTTCCTTACAAAAAAAGCGGCCCCGTTATCAGTCATTAAGAAAAAAGGAATGACTCATAACTAAGGCCAGCTCTAAATTCAAATTGATTACTATCTGACTATATCATGCATTTGATAAATTGTCAAACATTTTTTATTTTTTTGATATAAAATAATTTTGAGGGACGGCTTCTGCTCCTCTGTACATCCCTGTCCCCTGCCAATCACGCATCTTTTTCTTTTTCAAAAACAGCATCAAATACGGAATCCCTTGCTTTTTCCACCGTAATGTTAAAAACAATGGCAAATTCGGAAATCAACATTTTTTCCGCTCTCTGCAGATTCTTTTCATCGGAACAATTCAGTTTTTTCCCATTTTTCTTTTTTCTGTCCTGTTCCAGAAGAATCGCTTTCATCAGCTTCAGGTACTGGCTTACTTCACAGGATTTAAGGATCTGTCTGCTTAATCTTTCACGTTCCTTATTGTTCGCTTCATACTCTGCGGTCATTTCGGGAAGCTGTTCCAGATATTCTTTCGCTTCCTTCCTGGACATTACAGGCCGCATGTATACTTTGTCATTATTCAGCTTAACATATATGGTACTTTCATCATTCCCAACGGAACGCAAAGTATAATATGTCTCCGGCCCATCCACAAAATCAGGCTTTCCAATCGCTGCAATCCTGTACACACCACCGTTTTCATGCACTACAACATCATTTACATTATACATTTTACACCTATTCCTTTACAACTGAAAAAACTGCGCCGGTAACACAGGTCAGTTACCGACGCAGCAGTTATAGATTCATTATAGCACACTTTCAGGTAAAAAACACCTGTTTCTCGAAAACAGGCAAAAACTGTTATTTTTCGTTGATTTTTACTGTTAAACGGTTTCATCCCGTACCGCATCTGCGATCGATTCTTTACGGATACTCATAAAGGCCAGAAGATAGGCAATACCCACTGCCGCCATCACCAGCCCCATATTGGCAAGCACCTTGAGCCAGGGAAATGCCGGAAGCAAAGCTGCGGCAGAAATTCCCGTAATCCGCATGAAAAATATGCAGAGCAAGAAAATTATGGGAAGCCCTGTAAGAATCGGGGCCGCCGCCATCCGCAGACCTTCCAGCAAAAGCATTTTCTTCAGCTGTCCTTCATCCATGCCAACGGATCGCAGTACGGCAAATTCCCTTCTTCTCAGGCGCAGGGAACCCACAGCCGCAGAAAGCGCGTTGGAAATTCCTATCAGGGAAAGCAGTCCTCCCGTCAGATTAATCACCGCTTCCATGGCCCTTCCGGCGACTGCGCTGTCCCTCTCTTCTTCCATCCGGCTTCGTATCAGGAAATCCTCTTCCGCCAGATATCCGCAGCTGATTTCCCGGATTTGTTCTGCTGTGGAAAGATCCTCCTCCGGCGCGGTCAATGCCAATCCTCTGATTTGGTAATATTCCGCGGCCCGTTCCGGCAGAAACCCGGATACTATATACTGATATACTTCCATCGGCACATACAGCTGGATGCTGTAATCATCCGCATAATAATCCAAAACCGGTCTTTGGGACGCTTTTGTTCCCACGATAACGGGAAAACGGTAATCCGTGTTATCAGAATCCCGCAGCCTTTCTTCCAGAGTAAGCGCCGTTCCGGCCTCCAGATTAAGCATCTGATATTCCTGACCGTGTTTTTCCGGGTTATTTAATACATTGGGATAATAAGAAACATTGCTTACCATGATTGCCCGGGGTGTGTCCTGTCCATAGTAATCGGCAGGATTTTCTCCCAGTGAACGGCAGTATTCCTTAAAAAAAGAATCCTCCAGCCCTATGATATTCGCCCGTATCCGATAGCTTCCTTCCCTCTCCAGGACACTGAACCGGTTGGGATCCACCGCCCCGAAACCGCCCTTTTCCGTAAATTCTTCGGATTGTGCACCCGCATCCAGCCACAGGGATGTTTTCGTCCTGTAATACCAGGTTCCTTCCTTAATAGCAGGAATCTGAAAGATCTGTTCCATCATTTCTTTTTCCGGCTGTGAAGTCAGACTATACCGCATCTGAATATTATAATGATTCGTGCTTTCATTCCGCTTTGTCACCAAATCATTCACAGTAATCATGCAAAAGAAACCGGAAATCATCACAAAGCACATGGTAAGCGCCGCAAGTCCCGCCCGGAAAGCTTTTTTATGCGCCTTTTGGGATGCCGCCCCCAAAATTCCTTCTATTCCGAAATGAGAGCCGGCCATGGAATGCCGCTTCCTTAACACAGGGAACCGGCCTTTTTTTCTGCGCTTTTTCCCGGCTGCATCCGTCTGCATTCGTATGGCATCCACCGGAGTGAGCCTGGCCATCCTGGAAGCCGGTATGGCAGCGGACACCAGTACGGCAGTCAGAGAGATGAATACCGCTCCCAGAATAATTCCGGGCGGGAACCGCAGATGCATGGGAAAATAAAGCAAATCCCCCAGTATTCCCGTATAAACCCGCATGGCCAGGACAGAAAACAGGCAGCCCAGCATAATTCCTGCAGCTATGGGAAGAATCGACACCGCGATGCCCTCAAACAGAACGGAAGCTCTTATCTGCCCGGGTGAGGCCCCAACGGATCGAAACAGGCCAAGCTGCTTTATCCGGCTTCCCGCCGACATGGCAAAAGCGCTGTGGATAATCAAAACAAAGGCTGCCGCCACAAGAACTACCAAGGCTGCATACAAAAACAGGGTGCTATAACGCTCCAGCATATCTGCGGAAAAACCCTCCGCAGGCGGAAACACAAAATACAGGGATAACAGCCGTCCATGATAGCGGAAATGATTTTCATAGCTTCCATATTCATTGGTTTCAAAGCCCAGCTGTTCCATGAGCTGAGGCATAATCCGGTATGTCTCTTTTATCCGGTTTACCTGTACATAAACTACCAGTTCATCCGCCGGGTCCAGTTCTTCCCGGTCTAAATAACCCATGGCATAATAGCCCGGAGTGGTAGTGGGAGTCGTCAGATCCAATTTTCCCACTATGGTGAAGTTTTTTTCTCCTGTTTCAGAAAATAGTTCGCCTTCCTGCCGGATTCCTGCATCCGTTATTTCCCCCTGAACCATTCGATGCCCAACCGGCAGTGTCAGGCTGTCTCCCAGAACAAACCCGGGATTGCTGTCAAAAAAAGATTTGGATACCGCTATCTCTCCCGGCTTTGCGGGTACTCTCCCCTCCGTTATTACATTTTTTTCCGCCATACATTCCCAGTAATCTTTATCCGCATCTCTGAGCATCAGATAAGGAAGCCTGCTTTCTTCCGGCAGTTTTACGGTAAGGAAAGGGCCTTTTACCATCGTGCGGCGTATATTCAGATTGCTGTCAATCTGCTCCAGGCCCTCCTTTGTAATGTATCCGCCCACCTCTGCATGCCAGTCTCCGCCTTCATAAATTTCAACGTCCCGCTGCCAGGCGGTCTGGTTATAAAAAAGACTGCAAAGGGAACACAGAAGGGTGGAGGCAATGAGAACCGCCATCATGGAGGCAAGTGTGGTCCTCTTGTTATTTTTCATACTTCTGAGGGTATATAAAATCAAAACCTTCATTATACCCTCCATTCCCCGCCGCTCTGCATGCTGTCCTGCAGAATGCGGCCGTCCTCTATGGTGATGACGCGATCGGCCTCCAGCGCAATCCTTTCATCATGAGTGATGAGCACTATGGTCTGATGATAACGCTTATTGGAAAGCTTCAGCAGCGCCAGAATTTCCTCCGAATTCTTTCTATCCAGATTTCCGGTAGGCTCGTCGGCCAGAAGGACGGCCGGCCGGTAAATAAGCGCCCTTCCGATAGCGGCCCGCTGCTGCTGCCCTCCGGAAAGCTGGCTCGGAAGATGGGACAGTCTGTCACTGAGGCCTAAGGTATCCGACAGTTCCCGGAAGCTTTCCTCCTCCGGTTTCTGTCCGTCCAGCAAAAGCGGCAGAAGAATATTCTGTTTTACATCCAGCGTGGGAATCAGATTATAAAACTGATAAATAAGCCCCACTTTACGCCTTCTGAAAACAGAAAGCTGTTTTTCCGATAAGGTGGAAATATCCGTATCCTCTATCCATATTTTCCCGGAAGTAGGCCGATCCACTCCTCCCAGCATATGGAGCAGAGTTGATTTTCCCGATCCGGATGCCCCCACAATAACGGTAAATTTCCCCTTCTCTATCGCCAGATTCAAACCGTCCAGTGCTTTTACCTCTGACTGACCCAGCTGATAGGTTTTCGTCACGTTTTCACATCGCAGAATGTTCATGATTTCCTCCTTTCCAGACGGCTTTGTGCTGCCTGTTCACTCCGCATTGTAAAGGGCTTATGTGACAATCCGGTGACATTCAGTTTCCTTTTGCATAAAAAGTCATGACAAACCTGGCCCCGCCTTCCTTTCTGTTTTCCGCACGAAGCTCCCCGTTCTGGTTTTCCGTCAGTGATTTTGCCAGCGCCAGCCCCACTCCCGCGCTGTGCCGGTCCTGGCTTTTTCCCTTGTAAAACCGGTCAAATATATGTCTGCATTCTTCCGGATCAAGGCCCGGTCCTTCGTCTTCTATGAGAATGCGGGTATAAATGGCATTCTGCTCCGCCCGGATTCGTATACATCCGCCTTCCGGCGTGTGTTCACTGCAGTTTTTCAGAATATTGCCTATCGCCTCACCTGTCCATCCTAAATCACAGCACAGCCGTTTTCCTTCCTCCCCCTGTATGCGCACTGCCTGTCTCTTATATTCTGTAAAAGAACGGACCGATTCCACAGCGGCTGAAAGCACTTCCTGCAGATCCTCCTCTTTTTTCTCCAGAGGAAGGACTCCTGCATCCAGCCTGGACAGAGTGAGAAGGGCTGAAGTCAGTATTCGGATATGGTCGGTCTGCTGTTCCATCCTGACGAGCAGCTGCCTCCCATCTTCGCCTTTTACCTGTTCCTCCAGCAATTCCTGAAGCAGGGAAACTGAGGTAAGAGGTGTTTTCAGCTGATGGGATATATCAGTCAGGCTCTCCGCCAGATTCTCCCTCCCTCTTTTCGCTTCCTCACGGCTTTCTCTCATAGTAATCATGGTTTTATAGATTTCATCCTGCAGCCTTGAATATTCATCCTCCCGGTTACCGATACCCGTATCATATATCCCGTTGTTTATTCGTATCATATAATCGGCCAGTTCCTGTATCCGCCGTCTGTGCCTCCTGTTTTCCATGGCGTACCAGAGCGCTCCCCCTCCTGACAGCAGCAGAAAAAAAAGAAGCAGGATACTCAGCAGACCGGCAGAATCCGCCCGCGTAAACAACCCTGCTTCATAACCATACTGCTTCAAAAGGGCCTCACCTTTTTCCACTTTCTCCGGTTGCTCCCGTTTCAGGGAACGCATCATTTCCCCTGCCTTTTCCGGTGCGCAAGCCGCCATGACAGCTGCTCTTTTATAAAAGGAAGCCTCGCTCCGACTGACAGCCAGCAATCCCGTTCCCAGGCAGACCAGCATGCAGATGAAAAGCCACAGGAACAGAAACGCAGTCTTTTTTTGGTTATGCTTCATTTCCATCCTCCGCCTTATAACCGATTCCTCTCACTGTTTTTATCATTCTCTGGGGATCACCGCCCAGCTTCTCCCGCAGCCGTTTTATCAGGACCGTCAGCGTATTGCTGTTCACAAAATCTCCGTCAATATCCCACAGCTTCTGAAGGAGAAGGGTGCGTGTCAGGGTACGGTTCTTATTTTCCAGAAGGATTTCCAGAAGTCTGTACTCCCCGGCTGTCAGAAGGATTTCTTTTCCTCCCGCCTGTACCCTGGTTTCCTTTTTATCCAGGAGCACATCCCCGCATACAAGCCGCTCTGCTGCTGCCTCCTGCCCCTTTTCATCCGGCTGTGAACGGCGCAGGGCCGCCCGGATCCGGGAAAGCAATACCCCCAGCTTAAAAGGTTTTGTCACATAATCATCCGCCCCCATATCCAGGCCCCTGATTATATCAGCTTCCCCGTCCCTTGCGGTAAGTATGATCACAGGAGGGCCCTCCGCCTCTCTGCATTCCCTGAGGAAGCACAGACCTTCGCCGTCCGGCAGGCCCAGATCAAGTACAATTAAATCAGGATTTTCTCCCGCAAGTTTTTCTGCCCCGGCAAGGCTACCGGCAGCCAGTATTTCATATCCCTCCCTGAAAAGAGCGGAACGCAGGGCAAAAAGTATAGTTTCATCATCCTCTACAAGCAATATCCGGCTCATTTTCATCTTTTCTCCTTTTTAGCTTTTCTGAAACCTCTCCCTCTTTCCTCACTTTCCTGAAAGCATATCCATCATCTCTTCCAATTCCGGCAAATGATCTTCCAGATTTTCTTCACCGATATAATAGGCCATAAGCACCTGATTATCCTTTCTGGCAAACAGGTAATGCAGCCCTCTGTCATGAATAACCAGCTCGTCAAAGCAGCCGCTGGCCACCCTTTGAGGCATCCATCCTTTATTCCAGTTCATGTAATAACGGCCCAGCTCACGCATAAGAGGAGCCGCCAGCTTTGGAGACGCCAGCCGGTAATATTCCAGCTTCAGGGTACTCTCCCGGGTGCCGTCTCCGGAATTCCATATCCCATACTGCATCGTCTCCGCCTGTATCGGTGCAAATGGAAACCTGTTTATGGAAGAATAATTTTCCAGCTTCTCCCCTCTATAGTCAAGAGTCTGGTATTCCATTTCCGGCTGCTCTTCCAGCCTGGAAAGCGGAAGCAGCACAGGGGATATTTCTTTCCAGGAGGGATACCTGTCCAAAAAGGCCTTCGTCCTGAAATCCGATTCATCCCATCCGGCCTCCGATACTTTACCGGTATAGACGGAACGTACCCGGCCTGCCCCGTAATGAATCCCTCCCGCCATTCCCAATACCAGGCTGATAAGAAAGATTATTGAAAGCACCCTATATAACAGCCCCGGGGGATTCCCTGTTCCGCGCCTTTTTTTCTGAACAGATGTCCCTGCCCCATTCTTACGATTTCCGTCCGAAGGGTTCTCCAGGCCAAACCGATTCCGAATTCCTTCCAGAAGGCCATCCGCCACCCGTGCTTCCCGGAAGCTCCACATCTGCAATAGCCCGCCAACCCCCATTGCCAGGAAAATCAGCCAGGCTACTCCTTTTGCAAAAAGCAGGAGAAATCCATACCCTTGAAAAAAATAGAAAAAGAGGAACCAAATCAGCCAGAAAATAAATGGGGAAAACAGCCCCCATATCCTTCCCCTCTGCTTCTTTCTCAGTTTTTTAAACAGAGTGTCACCCGCAAGCAGCTGCACACGTTCACATTTTCCCGGCATTCCCCGCAGTATCAGTACCATACGGCCCAGCTGGGTAACATACTCCCAGCCGAATTCTTTGTATTCTTCTCCCTGATCCCTGGGGCCTTTCATACCGTCGGGGTCCATGGGTACCACCATATATGCAGTTTTTGCCGGTTCGCCTTTGATAAAAACCGCTTTTCTTCCGCTGTACCGTATTAACATAAGTCCCTGTTCCGCATTTTCTTCCAGCCAGCGCTCCGCCCTGTCCGGATTCGTAAAATCAGCGGGTATATTTTTAACGACTTTTTCACTTCTTTTCATAAAAAAAGCCTCCGTGGTTTGTCATCTTTTTATTATACTATTTTCTGCTTATCCCGAACAGAGAAGAGCCTAAAAGGATTTCTTATTTTTTCTTTAAGGTAAAATTCCCTGTCTTTCTTGACAAATCGCCAAAAAGTTTCAATAATGGAGTATAATAATGGAATTTCTGAAGGGGTGTAACAATGAACAAAAGAAAGGCTTTTAACAATAAAAAGGGCTTTACTCTGGTGGAAATGATTGTGGTTATTGTAATTCTGCTGGCGATAATGGTTCCTCAGCTGATAAAATATGTTGATAAGGCCAAGGCTGTACAGTGCCGGGCGGATGTGAGTTATATAATGAAGGAATATCAGATCGAGGCTTTGGAAAAGGATCCGGGAAATGCGGAGACAGCCTGTGCTCTTCTGGAAAGCATCGTCTTAGAACATAACGGGAAACTGAAGAAAAAGGGCGAAATATTTAATGGTGGTATCTACTCCGATGTATGTACCTCAAAAGGCCTTTATACTTGTACTTTTGATTCTACATATAAAACCGTAACTGTTACTTGCAGCGAACATGATGAGGGACAGATTGAAGTTAAGAAGCTTGCAGATGTGTTAAATAATATGGATTTTACAAATATACCCGGCTGTCCACATCCTAACCTAAACGAATATTTTAAAGGACCCAGAACCTCAATTGATTCTGAAGCAATCTCTGTAGATGGTTATGGTGATTATGGTTCTTTTGCAAAGGTAATTGAAGCGAAGCTGAAAGAACAGGGCATTAATACAGACGGTCGAAGCTGGAGAATGTATAAAAAAGGAGATACTTATAATCTTTTCCTTACCGATTCCCAGAAAATAACCCTCAATATGGATACACAAGAGGTTGCATGCACACAGTATGATATTACAAATAATAAAGTAATCCATGGAACCATAACAGTATCAAAAGATAAACAGGGAACGGAATACTATCCTATACTATTAGGCGAATCCTTCGTTCCCGATAAAGAGTAATGTAACCTATACGTAACCATAAAAAGAACTGCGGTTGCCGCCCAAACAGGCCCATCCGCAGTTCTTTATTATTTTACAGCTTATTCACTTTCAGTTTCCGCGGCTTCCGGGGTACTTTCTGCCGCCGTACCGTCACCAGCATCTTCCCCTGTCTCTCCAGCGCTTTCCGTACTTTCCGTGCTGGTTTCCGGAATGGTCAGATATTTCATATCTCCTGCCACATCCGTCACTTCATATTTCTCAGTCAGCCCATTCATATACTCTCCGGCCTTCTGATTGGCGAGGGTACTGGAAATAGAGCTGTTAGTGGTCTGTTCATCATTGCTTCTCTTAATGAATTCCACAACATAATAGTTATGGTTCGTTTCATCCGGAAGAATTGTGGTATCCCCTTCCTTACGGGCTTCGTCGAACAGCCAGTCCGAAATGGCTGCCGGGGCTGCGGAATAGGAACCGCCTTCTATCAGGCTTCCTTCCTTGTCGTCTCCGCCATAGAGATCCTTCTGATCATCGATAGCGTTCTCCACACAAAGTGCTTCGAAATCCTCACCGGCTTTTACAGCCTTTTCCATGGCTTCCGCCTTGACCTTCAGTTCGTCCATAACCTTAGCGATATCTTCTTCCGAAGCATCCTCCGCGACATTTCCTCTGAACGGGAAGCTTCTGTAATCTACCTTATCATAATTATTTTTGTTGGCTTCGTAATATTCCTGTACTTCTTCATCGCCGGGCTTATTGATTTCCGTCAGGTGTTCAAAATAAGCGGTGGCAAGCATATTTTCCTCTGCAAAAGGCCGGATTCTTTCTTCCGTGGCATACTGACCGTACAATGAAGTATACACCTCCGCCTGGCTTAAGGATTCGCTTTCCGCCTGCGCGGCAAGCTCCGTATCAAATGCCGACATGTCCTCCGCTGTGTCATAGGTAAAGCCCTGCGCCGCAGCATCATCCACTAACGCCTTTACCTGAGTGATCTGGCTGACCGTCATCTGGTCAAAATAATCCTTCCAGGTCATATTATCCGTATATTGCTGCTTGGAAAAATCCGAGCTGGTATCCAGGCCCATGTAGGACAGGAAAGAACCATACATGGAGATGTAGCTGTTTACCGAATTATTATAATAGTAATCGTATTCCACTCTTGTAACATCATGATCGCCTATTTTAATATAGGGATTATGAAGAGCGCTGTATTTGCTATATGCGGATAAACCGATGGATATCACAATAGCTGCAGCGATTGCCGCTATAATAACAATACTGCCTATCTTCAAACGCTTCTGCGCTTTACGCTCCTTCTCCTCTTCAATTCTTCTCTTTTCCATTTTCCGGTCATATTTAGTCATGACCTTCTCGCTTTTTTCTTCCGTCTGCTTGTTATTAGACATGGTAAGCTTCCCTCCTTTTATCTCTGTCAGGTATTATACCTGATAAATGTGAAACAAGCGTGAACTTTTGCATGAATATTCCTTCATTATGTGAAATTCTGTACATCAGAACACCTTTTTCGCACAAATAACTGCCGATACAGCATAAAAATCCTGTCCGGACAGCACTATTCACAGTATAATACACTCTTCTTCCGGCTTCAACAAAAATCCGCATGCAAATTGCGTTTTTGTAACTTTCAGCCTTCCTCTTCCCTTACCCGCCGTTTTTCTTCCTGAACCAGACATTCCTTCAGGCCGTCTTGTGTATTTTCAAAACGTATGCCAAAGGAAAGAAGCCTGTCCTGGGAAAGCCGCAGATCTCTGGGCTTATCCGCAAAGGCTTCCCTGTTGGGCGCAAGCAGATCCATATCCGTTCCCTGCAGCCTCAGAAGCTCCTTAACCACCTCATATGTGCTGCATTCATTAGGGCTTCCGAAATTATAAACACCGCCGGGAAGGAGGAGCGCCTTCTCCAGATGACGGATCATTTCCCCAATATACGTGATGCTTCGGAAATCATATACAGGATACTGCATCCGTTTTCCTTCCTTCAGCGCCTGCCGCACACTGGTAACCAGAGTGTCATGTTCCTCAGGCCGGTTCTTTTTATAATCAAACATCCAGCTCATTCTGAGAATGACTCCGTCCGGAAGTATCTCCAGGCACCGTTTTTCCGCCTCCAGCTTCTGCTTTCCGTAAAGCCGCTTCGGAGACAAAACCTCATCCTCCCTGCGGGGGCCCGCCGCATCATTGCCGAAATAAACCTGATCGGAGCTGAAAAATACCATCCGGCTTCCTGACTCCCGGCAGGCCGCCGCCACATTCTCCGCCCCATCCACATTTATTTTCCCGGATCTTTCAGGCTCATTGTCACAAACCGCCAAATCGGATATGGCCCCGCAATGGATCACAATTTCCGGAGAATACTCACAGATTACCCTGCGTGTCTCATCCCGATCCGTAATATCCATCTGCCTGCGTGACACTCCCCACAGCTCATGCCTGTCCTTCCAGGCTTCCATAATTCTGGATGCGGCAAATCCCTCCGCTCCTGTTATCATTATTTTCATCACAGCACCTGCCTCTCCGCTTCCGGAAGCGTATTATCTTTCCTCTCCCCATACCGGAATGTATGGGAGAAAAACATATGAAACAGCTTTAGTAAAACGGCATGATATACCGTCTTACTAAAGCTTCCTCTTTGTTATTTTATCCTTTTAATTTAGAAAAAGCCAGGAGAATGAACATTACACCGCTCAGCCATGATAAATTTAAGTTCAGCCGGGACGCGATCTTTCTTCCGAACAGCTGTCCTGCATACATGGCCCCCACACCTACGAGGAACGCCACAAGCATAGTCAGAAGAATATTGAGCTGAAGAAATGCCGCAAAGGTTCCCGCCACCAGGCTGTCGATAGACATGGCAAAAGCCAGGAATACTGTCTCTCTCATGGAAAGTGTGTGGGAATGGTCACTGTCTGCGGCCGTGGGATTCCCATAAATACTGATGATAAACTTTAACTGGGAAAAAGAAAAATGAATATCTTTATGCACTTCACAGTTATGATTGATATAATTTTTAATTAATGAATCAGCAAGCCGGATTGCCCCAAGAATGAAAAGACTGGTAAAGCATACTGCCTTCGTCAGATCCTCCGGAACGATTGCCTGAAGAACGGTACCGAAACACAAGGCAGCGCCCAGACAGGCGCTGCATATACCGTTCATAACACCGGTTTCTTTCCAATTGATGCTTATTCCGCCTGCTCCATAGGCAATACTGGCTACAAATTCATCCATACAGAGAGCCAGACATAATACTAAAATCTGAAGCATGGTTATTTCTCTTTTTATTTTAGTATATTCCTGACTCCCTTTTTTGACATACTTTTGCCTTATCTTGCATATACGGTTCTATGCACAGATGTCCGCTGCTATTCCCGGCGCCTTCCCATTAAGGAAGGATATGTCCTCCTGCCAGATATATCTGATACCATTCCTCTCTGGTGAGCACAATTTCAGAAGCCCGGCAGATCTCCTGGAGCCGGGATAATTTCATGGTGCCCGCCACCAGCTGCATGCCGGCCGGATGACGCATAATCCAGGCTGCGGCGATAGCCGTATCCGTGGTATTATATTTTTCAGCCAGCTCCTTCAGCAGCTTATTCAGCTCCTCAAACTTGTCATTTCCCAGAAATACCCCTTCAAAGAATCCATACTGGAACGGGGACCAGGTCTGGATAGTAATGTCATTCAGACGGCAGAAATCAAGTACGCTTCCGTCTCTGTCCGCAGCACCGTCCGTCAGCATGTTCACTTCCATGCCGTTTGTGATCATATTGGAATTGGGAATGCTCAGCTGCAGCTGATTCGCTGCAATATCCTGTTTCACATATTTTTTCAGAAGCTGTATCTGGGAAGGCTTATGGTTGGAAACGCCGAAATAGCGGACCTTTCCCGCTGCCTCCAGCTTATCAAAGGCCTCCGCCACCTCTTCCGGCTCCACAAGGGCATCCGGCCTGTGCAGAAGAAGCACGTCCAGATAGTCCGTATTCAGCCGTTTCAGAATGCCGTCCGCAGCTTCCAGGATATGCTCACTGGAGCAGTCATACATCTTGCCGGGTATGATACTGCATTTGGACTGCAGGAACAGCTTGTCTCTCTTTCCCGGATTCGCCTGCAGGAATTTACCGAACATCTCCTCGCATTTTCCGGCTCCGTAGATGTCCGCATGATCAAAAAATACGGCATCCATATCCAGGGCTCCTGAAAGAAAACGTTCTGCCTCCCCCTGAGACAAATCGTTCATCCTCATACAGCCCACCGCCACTGCTGGAACCTGCAGACCGGTCTTCCCCAAATTTACTTTTTTCATAATAATCCTCCTTTTCTTGCGGAGTAAAATGCAATTTCCTAAGAAATTTGCCCTCTGTTGAACAGAGGTTTTCCCCTCCTGTTTTCTTTTTCATCTATTGTACTTTACTTTACGTGAAAAAGGAAGGATATGTCCTTATTTTCCTATATTTTTTTCGGTTACAGTTTATTCCCGGCTCAGCCCTTAACATATACAATAAGCTGGGATATCCCTTCCACCAGAATGGGGATAAGAATGGGCAGAAGCCAGATGAGATTTCTCACAAACCAGTTTCCGTTTCCCCTCTTCAGATGTTTTTCTTCCCTGCTGTAATATTCTTTTTTCTTTTCATCATCGAAATAGATATCATAGGCAGGAAATGTGAACAGGGCGGTAAACACCACCGCCGCAAAAGTTCCGAAAACAGTCAGGGCCTGTTTTTCCCATCCTGCTTTCAGGAAAACCGCATAAAGGCACGGCCAGAACAGATACCACATCGACTGGTACCATATTTTCCGGATAAGCTTTTTGTCCGTTTTGATTTCTTCAGGCTGCGGTATGTCTACAGGCTTCTGATAATCCTCATACAGGCTTCTGCATGTATGGCACGTTTCCAGATGGGCCTTCACCACTTCCGATGTTTCCGGTGACGTAAGTCCCTCTGCATAATTGGGAAGCAAATCCCTGATAATACTGCACGAAGTTTCATTCCTCATTATTTATTCTCCTTTCCCTGACTTTTGTTTTCTTTTTCCTCCAGATACCGGATTAATCTGCATTTATCCCGCATAAAGGTCACTCTCGCCCAATTTTCCGTCTTTTGCAGTATCAGCCCGATTTCCCGGAAGGAAAATTCATTGACCAGCCTCAATATCAGCAGCGAACGGTGAGGTTCCTCCTGAACATTGATATAGTTGAAAATCTCCGCCGCCTGTTCTCTGTTTTCCCATTGTTCCGAAATACCTGCCTCATGGGAAACCACCTCCTTTAATTCTTCTGTAGGCGGATTTGCACGCAGCCAGTGGTAATATTCATGCCGCGCAATGGCAAAAATCCAGGTCTTAATGGGGCAGCTTCCCCGGAATCCGCGGATTCCTGATATTACTTTCAGAAATGTGTTCTGGCTGAGGTCTTCCGCCGTATGTGTATTACGGCACATTGACAGCAAATACCGGTAAACATCGGCATAATATTTCCGGTACAGGCCTTCAATCTCATTTTGTTCCTGCATATCCGCTTCCTCCCTTCTGCTTATTAGAGCCTGAAAAAATAATTTCGTTACAGTTTAATTTAAAATTTTAAAATTTCTGCCAGAAACGCAAAAAAAGCATCCGGCTGTCTCTTAACAAAGAGTATACCGGATGCACCGAATCAATTCTCACAACCATTCTTTTTCCAAAAATTCCACCATATCCAGCGCCCTGGGAGGACATCCCTTCAGGGATTTGGCAAAACAGGACGTACACTGACCCACGCCGATATCCCCGCTCTGCCCTTTATAGCCCTGTCCGATAGCAACCGGGGGAAGGCCTTTTTTCAATTCGCCTCTGTCCTGCAGGCGATCCAGCGCATAAATGAGAGAACCGAAGCAGGCGCTGCAGGCATCCCTGCCGTCCGTATAGGAAGCGAGTTTTTTTACCCTGCCGGTCATATGAAATTTGGATTTATCGGATAAATCCTCATTCAGGTAAACCACATTGGCCGACGAGGTATCCATACTGCCCACACCAAGCTGTTCCGCTCTCGTAATATATTCCACTTCTTCGGGAGAATATCCCATGCTCTCACATACAAAAGAGTCACAGAGCACCGGATCCAGAAAGGCCAGGATCCGGTTCATAACAACAGGATTCCCTCCTTCTTCAAAATCAAGATCCCCGCAGATGTTATCAACCAGAATAAAGTCATTCCTGGCCACCGTGTTCAGATGGGCAATGGGCTTATGCAGCCCCATGGTATGAAAACGTCTTTTTTCCGAATTGGGAATTACGCCCTTATTATTTTTCAGGGCACAGGTAACCGTAGTCTGGCAGTGCCCCTTCAATACAGGCATATTGATCATGAAATCCACTTCTGCGGCGCTGTCGCAAAGCCGGATATCCATACCGGCCGCGTCATAGGTTTTCCAAGTGTCCGCCTGCAGATCCTTGAGTTCCACACCATATTGCCGGGAAATGCGATCATATCCCGCCGCACGGAAGGCTGCGGGAGTGCTGTCTCCCACCCAGGAACCTTCCATAATGGTTATATTCCGGAAGCCGTTATTCTGCAGATAGCAAATCACGCCTTCCAGCAGTTCTCCATGGGTAGTGGCACCCTGGGAAGGGTCCTTTGCTACCACCAGGTTCGGCTTCATGCCAATCTTTTTCTTTCTGTCTCCGATTAAGTCTGCCAGTCCTGCCTGTTCCAGCAGGCGAATCGTCATGTTCTTATAATCTGTACCATGAATAATATGGATATCGTTATTCTTCATCAACATGCAGTTTTCTCCGCTTTTTCTTATGGATGAGCAGGTAAATAGTAGGCATCAGCAGCAGCGTAAGTAATGTGGACGCCACAAGGCCGCCGATAATAACCAGCGCCATTCCCTGCATCATTGCGCCGTTGCTTCCGAGTCCCAATCCCATGGGCACCATGGAGAGGATGGTGGTAAGCGTGGTCATGAGGATAGGACGGAGCCGGATAGCTCCGGCATCGATCAAAGCATCCTCCAGAGGCATTTCCTCCTTCAGCTGGTTCACCGTATCCACATATAGAATTCCATTATTTACCACGATGCCGACAAGCATCAGGAATCCCATTAATGATACCATACTGATGGTCACTCCCACAATAAAAAGCAGGAAAATAGAACCAACAAGACTGAAAGGAATGCACATCATGACCATGAAAGAAAAACGGGGCGACTCAAACTGCATAGCCATTACCAGAAATACCAGGAATATAGCGATCAGGATAGAGCGATACAGGACCCCGAACTCTTCATTCATAATTTCCGTCATCATATCCTGCGCCACTTCCACACCTGCCGGATAAGAAAGCTCCCTCACAACGGAATTCAGAGCTTTCTGGGCCGTAAACTGTGCTTCCTGAGTAGTGGCCGCCGTAAGGCTTATCTGATACAGGCCATCCACCTTCATGATTGTCTGCGGCGCATCCGTATAAACAACCTGCGCAATTTCCCTGATGGGCACCTGAATTCCCTGGTTATTGGTAAGGGTTGCATCCATCAGGCTGTTCATGCTGTCATAAAGTCCTTCCGGATACTCAAGCTTGACATCATACTCCGTGCCGTTATTGGTCACCGTAAGCACATTCGTGCCGCTGAGGATATTACGTACGCTTCCCGCCACCTGCATCGGAGTCATTCCGTAATGCATGGCCATCATAGGATCAATTTCAAGCTTGGCGGCTGTGCTGGTATCCTGTGCGGAGGAAGAAACCTTAATAACCCCATTCACCTTTTCCATGGCTTCCTGGGCCTGCAGCGCCGCTGATTTAAGAGCCTGCATGTCCGCCCCGCGCAGATCGATTTCCGTAGTGGATGAGGACATCATGCCGCTTCCCATACTGCTGCCGCCGGAGGAAATTTCCAGTTCCATATCCGTATAGTCCCTGGTGTCCCTGTTCCATTTTTCAATGACATCCGCTGTTGTAAGCTTTCTGTCGCTTTTCAGATATGCCCTCATACTGGCAGTGGATCCGCTTTCTATACTGACGCTGTAGGAACGTACGTCAGGTTCTGCTTTAGCCAGCGCTTCCATCTTCTCCATAGCAGCTTCCTTGGCCTCCAGAGTGGTTCCCGGACGGAAGGATACGGATACTGCCACAATCCCTTCATCGGATGCCGGCATCAGTTCCATATTTACCCTGGTCATCATCAGCCCTGCCACCACTACGAGGGCGGCAGTCACTCCCAGAACCAGCCACTTTTTATGGAGCAGCTTTCTGAGGAAACCTTTATATACATGAGTTATTTTTTCCAGGACACGGTTTGCCGGAATATTCTTTTTTTCCTTCGGCTTAAACAACAGGTAAAATAAAGGCACCAGCGTCATAGCCGAAATGAGGGAGGAAACCATGGCAAACACAATGGTGAAGCCCAGCTGGCCGAACAGCTGGCCGGCCAGATCATCCACGGTTGCCAGCGGCAGGTAAACCACAATAGTGGTGATTGTGGACGCTATGATTGACATGGTCACCGTTTTCGTCCCCTTAAAGGCGGCATCCCAGTAGCTTTCCTCACTGTCCTTCCATCGGAAGCAGCTCTCTATGACAACAATGGAGTTATCTACAATCATACCTATGGCGATTACGAGGGAACCCATTGTTACGATATTCATGGAATATCCCATCATACTCATCAGGATCAGGGTTGCCAGAATGGATACCGGCATGGAGCTGCCTACAATAAGGCTGGCCTTGAAATCCCCGAAAAAGATAAACAGGACCGCCATGGATATCAGGACACCCGCTATCAGTGTCTTTCCCACAGACCACAGGGAGGATGTAATGATATCACTGGAATTATATTCAATGCTGATATCAATTCCCGGATTTTTTTCCATATAGGAATCAATGAGCTTTATTATCTTCTGTGTTACCTGTACCACGCTGGCGCTTTGTTTTTTCTGGATGGAAATACTGATCGTTTCCCTTCCGTCGCTTTTGCTGATCGTATCCGGCTTTTCCTTTGCCATGGATACTTCTGCGATATCGGATAAATGGACGACACTGCCCGATGCGGTAATAACCGGCACCTGCTCCAGCCGCTGGACCGTATTGAATTCCATGGCGGCGCTGACGGAAATATCCTGATTTCCCTGTTTCACGCTTCCGGCGGGAATCGTAAAGTCAACGGCCCCCAGATAATTGGCAACAGCAGCCATATTCAATCCATACTGCTTCAGCATATCCTCCCGCAGAAGGACCCGGATATAATCCTGGGTTCCGCCCGAAACATCCACCTGCGCTACATCTGTTATGGATTCCATATCCGGAATCAGGGTATCCTCCAGGGTCTTTTTCAGATCCAATTCCCCTTCCGCCCGGACATTCAGTATCATATCCGCAGACTGGGACATATTCAATTCGATAACCACAGGTGTGGACGCATCCTCCGGAAGCTGAAGGCTGGCCGTATCCAGGGCAGTCCGCAGATCCGCATAGCATTCGTCAATATCCACGCCGTATTCATAGCTGAACATGACCATGGAAACATTCTCTGCCGACTGAGAGGTTACGGAATCGATTCCGTTCAGGGTGGAACCGGAATCCTCCACTACCTTAGTCACCAGCTCATCCACACTTTCCGGATCCGCACCGGGATATGTGGTCATTACGATGAGCATGGGCATATCCATGTCAGGGGTCAGCTGCATTTTGAAGCCCGGAATGGAGCTCAGGCCGAAAACGGCCAGCGCCAGAATAATAAGAATTACCGAAACCGGACGCTTCAGCGCTAATTTTGTCAGGCTCATTTTCCGGCCTCCCCTTCTACCAGACGTACTTTCGCTCCATCCGTCAGCTGGGAGGACCAGGTATGTATTACGATGCTGTCGGCAGACAGCCCGCTCAGGATTTCTATCTTATCATCATTATAAAGTCCGGTTTCCACAAGGGTTTTCCTTGCAATCCCGTCCTCTGCACAGAAAACATAGGCCTGTTCGCCTTCATAATAAACCGCATCATAAGGAAGCAGCATTGCTGATGATGCGCGGTAGGTATCTGCAGTTATTTTTACCGTTACTCCGTTGGAAAGCGCCGTATTTTCCGTTGCCGCCTTGATTTCAAACAAACCGGTCCTGGCATCCACGGACTGTCCTATCTGAGTAATGGCCGCATCAAAGGTCTCTCCGCTTCTTTCCAGAGTGATTTTTTCTCCGGTAACAAGCTGGTTTTTTACCGCCTCACTCACATAAAAGGTGACCGTCAAAGAATCTTTGTTGGAAATGACGTAGACCGGATTTCCGGCGCTCACCATACCGAATTCATCCACATTTTTCTGTTCGATAACACCGGAAATAGGGGATGTAAGCGTGTAATTCTCCAGCTGCATTTCGGCGCTCTTGATTCCCACCTCCGAAGAAGCGATCTGATTCTGCAGGGCGGCCGCCGTATCCTGATAAGCCTGGCCGTTCTGGATTCCGTACTGTACCTGGGCATCCTTCAGGTTTTCTTCATAGAAATCGATAGTATCACTCGTGGTGGAACGGGAGGTTTCCGCCGAATCGATGCTGCTGTCTATGGAGGATATATTTCCGTCCAGAGTGGAGGCCTGGGATTTCATGGATGCTATCTGGGTTGCAAAATTGGCAACACTGCTGTCCAGACGGCCTTCTCCCACATCCGCAGCGGTGTAGCCGGCGGATTTGAACTGGGATACTACCGCAAGATTTCTTTGGTATTCTTCTCTCTTCTTAAGATACGCTTCATAGCTGCCCTTATTGGATCCACCAGTGGTATCTACCTGCATGATACGATATTCTTCCGTCCTGCCTGTTCCTGCAACGGCATTAATAGCCGTCGGTTCTTCTGACAGTGCTCCGTACCTTCCGCTTTTACCTATGGAGAAACCTTTTCCTGTATAAAAAGCCACTCCCTGAGCTTTCGGTTCATTCCCTGACGGGCTTTCAGGTACCGAAGGACTTTCCTGCACCGCCGGACTTTCTGCAGCACTGCTCTTTGATTCCTCATCCGTTGCACTATTCTGTCCGGTACCTTCTGGTTTGCTTTCCTCCTGACTGGAGGATTCCTCCTTTTCCGGTTCTTCAGGCGCTTCTTCAGAAGAGTTCTGCCCGGAAGAATTCGTGCCGCCGTTTCCTGAGGAAGAGGATCCCGGTGCAGTCAGGCCGCCGTTGGTATTAAGAGAATCCGGATTACCTCCTGGTGTTGTACTGCCTGTGGATGAGTCTCCTGCAGAAGAGGTTTCTGAAGGCTGGGTTCCTGTTGACGGCGTTGTCTCATATTCTTCCCCCCAGTTCGGTTCCGGATCCGTTATCCATCTCCACACGCCGTATGTATCCTGATAAACATACTGCTTGGCGGTCTTCGCCATGTTTTTCATGTTGTTATAGCTGGATTCCATGTCGCCGATACTGTCATTGATTTTATCCAGCGCGCTTTTCATATCTTCTTTTTTCTGCTGGGTATCTGTAATGGAATTTCCGGCCGTATCGTACTGTTTCTTTGCCATATCAATCTGATATTGAATATTCTTGATATTGCTCTCCATGGACAGATTGCTCATCACCTGGCTGGAACCAAGTGTTCTCTGGGCAGAAAGCTCCGCGCCTTCCTTGGTAAGCCGGGCTGACTCCAGCTGCAGACGGGCCGCTTCGTCATCAATCTGAAGCAGCACGTCACCGGCCTGAACCTGATCGCCCACCTGGAAATGCACCGAAGATACCTCTCCCGAAACAAGAGGAATGATGCTGACCTGCTCCTGGGGGCTTATCGTCCCGATGAAGGTACTGGAAACCGACAGATCTCCTACCTCCGGAGCAGCTGCTTCCACAGCAAGTGATGTATCCGCAGTTTCCGTTTCCGCCTCATCCGTACTGCTCTGACAGCCGCCC
>ERZ772877.696-NODE-696-length-21213-cov-2.90821_pt1 | contig 21213 bp, 19 predicted proteins | sample MGYA00580583_ERZ772877 | MGnify/ENA primary metagenome ERZ772877 (study PRJEB29015, sample SAMEA2737661) | human gut metagenome | biome: human gut; feature: human-associated habitat; material: faeces | place: China | collected 2012 ... | reverse complement strand
AGCCGGAATTATTTTAAGTATGCAGGGAATGACGGCATTCGCCGGAAGTACAGGGGTAGGTGCGGCTAAGCCGGCCCAGACAGGTCCGGGTGTGGCAGCACAGAATGATAGCCAGACCGACCAGGCGGAGGGCCAGACAGTACAGCCGGAGGGCCAGAACGGCCAGACAGGCCAGGCGGAAGGCCAGGCAGTACAGCCGGTGGGCCAGACAGGCCAGACGGAGGGACAGGCAGGCCAGACGGAGGGACAGGCAGCCCAGGCCGAGGGACAGGCAGGCCAGGCTGAGGGCCAGACAGCTCAGCCGGTGGGCCAGGAACAGAGCGCACAGCCGGTTACGGGCCAGGAACCTCTCCAGGTGAATTACAGTGCTTTTATATTGCAGCAGGGATGGAGCGCGGTCACGGCTGATAACAATTTGTGTTCAGCCCCGGTCAACTCATGGGTCACTGCCGTAAAGGCTAATCTGATTCATATTCCGGACGGTACACAGGTGGGCATTCGCTACCAGGTGAATCTGAGCGGTACGGGTTGGCTCTCCTGGGCGGAGGACGGAGCTGAGACAGGAGGAGCAGAAGGCGTCATGCCTCTGGAATCCATACGCATGGAACTGACTGGCAGCGGCGCAGCCGCATATGATTTATACTATAAAGTACTTCAGAACGGCGCCTGGACAGACTGGGCGGCCAATGGCGCGTCTGCCGGACAGGAGGGGGCAGGTCTCAGGGTGGACGGCATACGGGCTTCCATCACGGCTAAGGGTGCAGGGATTCCTGCGGAACCGGTGGTTTCCCATGGAATTGACCCATCCAGGCCCATGATTGCCCTTACATTTGATGACGGACCCAAGACATCCGTGACCAGCCGGATACTGGACAGTCTGCAGGCCAATGGAGGAAGGGCAACATTCTTCATGCTGGGTTCCAATGTGAACGCCAATGCAGGCGTAATCAGGCGCATGGTGGACCAGGGATGCGAGGTTGCCAACCACACCCATGACCACAAATACCTGACTAAAATCGGTGCAGAGGGAATTGTAAGCCAGGTGGGATCTACCAACCAGAAGATCCAGGCTGTCTGCGGCGTATCACCGGTCCTCATGCGCCCGCCGGGCGGATATATTGATGGGGCATCCCTTAACGTGCTGGGCTCTATGGGTATGCCCGCCATCATGTGGTCCATTGATACCAGGGACTGGCAGCACAGGAATGCGCAGAGGACCATTGACACCGTGCTGAGCCAGGTAAAGGATGGGGATATCATACTGATGCATGATATCTACAGTACAACAGCAGATGCGGCGGTGGTGCTGATTCCGGAACTGACAGCGCGGGGATATCAGCTGGTGACAGTAAGCGAGCTGGCGGCCTACAGGGGAGGAATTGCTCCCGGACACAAGTACAGCCAGTTCAGACCGTGATTCTTCAGCTGACAGTGCAGAGGCAGGTAAATTAGAGACGGTATTCCTTCTAGCGGAGAGGGGATACCGTCTTTTTGTCCGCCCTGCTGTCCATTGGGGCCGGGGATTGATTGAGCGTCCCAGCATATAAGTACCGGCATATCAGGCCCGGCATATAAGTCCCTCCATATGAGGTGAATAATATCGGAATTACCCTTGATTCTTGTTCTCAGGTTATGTATAATAAGACCACAGATTGTTTTCTTCAGACATCTGGCTGTGCGTCTGCACAGAGGCGAGGTTTTCTTCTGAAACCCGTGTTTCCCATTTTAGCAGGCAGTTTTCATCTGTGCACATTGACATATTCATATGATTTGTATACTGTTCTCCGGCAGTTTGTAAAATGGCAGATAGCCGGGAGGAATGCTTATGGCATATAGAGAGAAAAGAATACCGCCGGAAAGACGGTTGAATATAAGAGGTATAATGGGCAGGGCTGTGTTTGCTGTGACTGCCGTGGCGGCAGCTGTATTCTGGCTGTCAGGCAGCGGGGCGGCCATGGCGGCGCAGGAACCGCAGGAGGAGGAAGGTTATGGCGCAGAGCTTCGGATCACCCGGGATGTGGAGACGGCAGAGGACGGTGGAATCCGGGAGCCGGCTGACCGGTATTGGGACGGTGATGGAAAGGAGTACCGACTGGATTCCTGGGAGATAGTGACAATTCCAGGACAGGATGTCAGCCGGCGTCTGGAGCGGAAGATGGTGTATACTGGTGTGGAAGGGGCTGAAGAGATTCCAGGGTCCATTTCTTTGAAGGAGGATGTATCGGGAAGCCAGGCAGAGGGAACCCTGTTCCTGAGGAAAAGCCGGATTGTAAGAGAGGAGTGGCAGGATGGATTTACGGCGCCTGTCACCTTTCACGCCTACGGTGCGGATGAATACCATGGAGGTTCCCTGGTTATACCGGGGGACGCGGTTTTAGAGACCTGCGTGTCCATGGGGGGACAGCTGCTGGAGTTTATGGGCCTGTCTCCCCTGGAGTACCGCATACTCTCCGCAGACTGGTATGGGGAGTCATACGAGGATGAGGAGGGGAGAATGTGCCGCCAGGCCATGGTCTGGGGACAAAAGCTCCTTAGGGACTATGAGGCTGAATATGAAGGGGAAGTCAGCTGGATTAAACCGGAAACCCAAGAGCTGGAGATGGTTTACAGGCAGATTTCCGCGGTTTCTCCTGCAGCTTTGGAGACAGCTCAGGGGGCAGAACATGTACCTGCGCCGGAGATTCAGGGTGAAGGCCCGGAAGGAAGTCTCTGGTACTGGGTACGCAGCGGTTTTGTCATAACGGTGGGGGCTGGACTCATAGGCATAGGCGTGGGACTGCTGGCTCTTTTGGCAGTGTGGTACAGGCAGAACCGGCGGGAGCACCGAAGAAGATGCCTGCCCCGCATAAAAGGTTGAGCCCTGCGGCTCAGGTATGATATACTTCACATAACAAGGGAGGGATAAACTCCCGTTAGAAAAGGAGAACAGATATGACAAATCCTGTGTATGACAAGCTGAGAAACTGCTATGACAGCATAAAAGATAAGATTCCCTTTGAACCTAAGGTGGCACTGGTGCTGGGGTCCGGTCTTGGTGACTATGCGGAGCAGCTGGAAATCCAGGGGACCATTGATTACCACGATATAGAGGGATTTCCGGTATCTACGGTACCCGGACATAAGGGCAGGTTTGTGTTCGCCCGTATAAATGAGGTTCCGGCCGTGCTGATGCAGGGACGGGTCCATTATTATGAGGGCTATCCCATGTCAGATGTGGTCCTGCCTGTCCGTCTTATGAAGCTTATGGGAGCGGAAATCCTCTTTCTGACCAATGCGGCCGGCGGAGTCAACTATGATTATGGGGCAGGGGACTTTATGCTCATAAAGGACCAGATATCCTGCTTTGTCCCCTCCCCGCTGGTGGGGCCGAACCTGGAGGAGCTGGGGCCAAGGTTCCCGGATATGAGCCATATATATGATGAGGACCTGAGGGATATTATCCGCTCCACTGCTCTTGAGCTTGGAATCAGGATACAGGAGGGGGTCTATGTGCAGCTTACAGGACCTGCCTACGAAAGCCCGCATGAGGTGAAAATGTGCAGGATACTGGGCGGGGATGCAGTTGGCATGAGTACGGCCTGCGAGGCAGTGGCGGCCAATCACATGGGGATGAAGATATGCGGTATATCCTGTATATCCAATCTGGCCTGTGGTATGACAGACGTTCCTTTGTCCCACAAGGAGGTCCAGGAGGCGTCGGATAAAATGGCCCCTCTCTTCAAAAAACTGGTATCAGAGTCCATCAGAAAACTGGGGAGTATTTAAACTTTTATGAAAAATTAAAGAAAAAGACATAGTAAAATAGTGTTTTTCGTAGTAATATGTAACGTGGACAAAGGCAGGGGGAATATGCTGCCCGTCCTGGCATAGTATATGACATATCATGATTTAGAAAAGAGGAGATTATTATGAAGAGACACTATTTGGCAGTTGCAGTCCTGGCACTTGCATTGGGGATGACAGCTTGTTCTTCCGGCAATAAAGAAACTACAGCGGCCCCAACTACTACAGCATCCCAGACTGAGACAGAGAAAGCGACAGAAGCAGAAGACGATATGGAACTGGAATACTTCTATGGTTTTGTGGGAGAGGTAGCTGATAAGGTGGTTACCGTTAAGGACGACGAAGGCAAAGAAGTGAAGTTTGATGTATCTGAGGCTAAGATTGAAGGCGCAGATGCCATTGGAGAAGGTGATGAGGTAGAGGTTGCCTACGCAGGTGAGCTTTCCGCAGACACCACCAAGGCAAAATCAGTGGATATCGTTACATCTGCAGCAGCAGAGGCAGCGGAAGAGGCAGCCGCTGAGGAGGATGACATTGTCACAGGAACCGTAGAGAAAGCAGACGACAATACCCTGACCCTGACCACGGACGAGGGTACATATACCTTTAACACCAAGATTGCGCAGAAGGTATCCAAGGACGGCATCAAGTCCGGAGTACAGGCAGATGTGACCTACTACGGGGACCTGGAAGACGAGACCGACAAACCGGTGGCCACCAAAATTGTGACCGAGGATGCCATGGACTCAGAAGACGCTAAGATCAATACCCTTTCCGGCAAGGTGGCAGAAGTTGGGGCGGATTATGTGGTCATCGACACAGCGGACCCGGAGAATACCCTGTTTACCTTCCTGGGAAAAGAAGGCATGTTTGACAAACTGAAGGTAGGGGATACCGCAACTGTTATCTACGAGGGAACCCTTACAAACAAGACAATTACAGCTACCGGCGTGAAGTAGAGAAGATGCAGCTGGCCGCGGCACAGACAGATAAGGACTGTGCCGCGGCATTTTTTATTTAAAATAATTAGCACTCGACCCTTGACAGTGCTAACAACATGTGTTATAGTACGACTAGAACAAAGATGACAAAGCACAATTCCGTAGGCCGCTGCTTCCGGAGGATACACACAGGCATTCTGGTCAGAGGCGGCAGAGAAGAAAGGGGAATGGGCAATGAATATTAATAAATTTACTCAGAAGTCAATGGAAGCAGTTCAGAACTGTGAGAAGCTGGCATATGAATACGGAAACCAGCAGATTGATGAGCAGCACCTTCTGTACAGCCTGCTGACCCTGGAGGACAGCCTGATTCTTAAGCTGATTACCAAGATGGGAATACAGGGAGATATGTTTTCCAACGAGGCAAAGCAGGCAGTGGAACGTCTGCCCAAGGTAAGCGGCAGCGGCCAGCTTTACATCAGCAGTGATTTGAATAAGGTGCTCATAAGCGGAGAGGACGAGGCAAAGGCCATGGGTGATGAATATGTATCCGTTGAGCACTTGTTCCTGTCTCTTTTAAAGCATCCCAATAAGGAAATCAAGGCGTTATTCAAGTTATATAATATAACCCGTGAGACATTTCTTCAGGCACTGTCCACAGTAAGGGGCAACCAGAGGGTGGTCAGCGATAATCCTGAGGCCACCTATGATACATTAGCCAAATACGGATATGACCTGGTGGAGCGGGCCAGGGACCAGAAGCTGGACCCGGTTATCGGCCGTGACAGCGAGATTCGTAATGTTATCCGTATCCTCTCCCGTAAGACGAAGAACAACCCGGTGCTTATCGGTGAGCCCGGCGTGGGCAAGACAGCCGTGGTGGAAGGTCTGGCCCAGAGAATCGTGCGGGGGGATGTCCCGGACGGACTGAAGGATAAGAAGCTCTTTGCCCTGGACATGGGAGCCCTGGTGGCGGGAGCCAAGTACAGGGGTGAATTTGAGGAACGGCTGAAGGCTGTGCTGGAAGAGGTAAAAAAGAGCGACGGGCAGATTATTTTGTTTATTGATGAGCTGCATACCATTGTGGGGGCAGGTAAGACAGAGGGGTCAATGGACGCGGGCAATATGCTAAAGCCCATGCTGGCCAGGGGAGAGCTTCACTGTATCGGCGCCACCACACTCAATGAGTACCGCCAGTATATAGAGAAGGACGCTGCTCTGGAACGAAGATTCCAGCCGGTGATGGTGGATGAACCCACGGTGGAGGATACTATCTCCATACTGAGGGGACTTAAGGAGCGCTATGAAGTATTCCATGGAGTGAAGATAACAGACTCTGCTCTGGTGAGTGCAGCCACCCTGTCCGACCGGTATATTACCGACCGTTTCCTGCCTGATAAGGCCATTGACCTGGTGGATGAAGCCTGCGCCATGATTAAGACTGAGATGGATACCATGCCTGCGGAGCTGGATGAGATGTCCAGGAAAATCATGCAGATGGAGATAGAGGAAGCAGCCCTTAAGAAGGAAACAGACCGTCTGAGCCAGGACCGCCTGGCGGATCTCCAGAAAGAGCTGGCTGAGCTTCACGATGAGTTCGCGTCTAAAAAAGCCCAGTGGGAGAATGAAAAGGCCAGTGTGGACCGTCTTTCGTCCCTCAGGGAAGAGATAGAGAGTGTAAACAGGGAGATTCAGGACGCACAGCAGAAGTATGACCTGAATAAAGCGGCGGAGCTGCAGTATGGCAGACTGCCGGAACTCCAGAAGGAGCTGCAGGCGGAAGAGGAACGCATCCGCAATGAGGACTTAAGCCTTGTGAGGGAGAGCGTTTCAGAGGATGAGATTGCAAGAATCGTATCCAAATGGACCGGAATTCCGGTTGCCAAGCTGACAGAGAGTGAGAGAAGCAAGACCCTGCATCTGGATGAGGTTCTTCACAAACGTGTGGTGGGCCAGGATGAAGGCGTGCAGCTGGTAACCCAGTCCATCATCCGTTCCAAGGCAGGCATCAAGGACCCCACCAAGCCAATCGGATCCTTCCTGTTCCTGGGGCCTACCGGTGTAGGTAAGACGGAGCTGGCCAAAGCCCTTGCCGAGGCGTTGTTTGACGACGAGTCCAACATAATTCGGATTGATATGAGCGAGTACATGGAGAAGCATTCCGTGTCGCGTCTTATCGGAGCGCCTCCAGGATACGTTGGATACGACGAGGGAGGACAGCTGACAGAGGCCGTGCGCCGCAAACCATACAGCGTGGTGCTGTTTGACGAAGTGGAGAAGGCCCATCCGGACGTGTTTAACGTACTTTTGCAGGTCCTGGATGATGGACGTATCACGGATTCCCAGGGCAGGACCGTGGACTTTAAGAATACCATCATTATCCTCACCTCCAACATCGGTTCCCAGTATCTGCTGGAAGGAATTGATGAGAACGGAAACATCAGGCCCCAGGTGGAAAATATGGTTATGGATGAGCTTCGCGCCCATTTCAGACCGGAGTTCTTAAACCGTCTGGATGAAACCATACTCTTTAAGCCCTTAACCAGAATGGATATCGCAAGAATTGTGGATCTCTGTGTGGCAGACCTGAATAAACGTCTGGTCGACAGGGAACTGACCATAGAGCTGACAATGGGAGCCAAGGAATTCGTAACGGATAAGGGATATGATCCGGCCTATGGTGCCCGTCCCCTGAAACGTTATCTCCAGAAGAATGTGGAGACCCTGGCAGCGAGAATTATACTGGGTGACGGAGTCAGGGAAGGAAGCACCATTGTCATAGATGTGGACGAGGACAAAACACGGCTGATTGCATATGTGGAATGATGTTAGATAAATATATATGAAGATACAGGTGAGGGAGCGAATCTGCGCAAACAGGTTCTCTCCCTTGCTTTTTTCCATAAATTAGGAGGTATTTTTCAGAAAATTTCTAATGAAGAAATATAATTACATCAACTTCTGGGAATGACGAAAAAAGTAGGGAAAATACCCTAATTTCATGTTGAAAACGTTACTTGCAGGTGATATAATCGTTTCTGCTGAAAGCCGGTGTACCTATAGCCGGAATAGAACTAGATATAGGGTATTTGATGTGGATTTAATCAATATGAGGTAATAGAAAGCAGGTAAAAATTGTGAGTACCATTCCGAAAGACCCAGTTATTTTGCTGAGTTATGTAAACACGCAGCTCCGTGACAATTATAGTTCTTTGGACGAGATGTGCCAGGCATTGGATGCGGATAAGTCCAGAATTATATCTGTACTGTCTGGTATTGGCTACCAATATGAGCCGACTCAGAATAGTTTCCGTTAATAAAATCATATATAAGTGTTTTGCGGCCGGCTTTGTCTGACTTATATCAGATAAAGCCGGTTTTGTACATATGAATGCCATATGGAAAGGGGGAGGGGAACCATGCCGCGTTACAGATACAGGGCGAAAAGTGAAGATGGAAGAGTTCACTGTGGAACCGAGAAGGCAGACAGCGGCCGGGCTCTTTTCGTCATACTTAAATCCAGGGGACTCTATTGTTATGAATACAGCTCGCTGGAGCGGACACCCTCAGCGCGTCCGGCAAAGCTGAATCAGAGACAGCTTCCTCTGCTGTGCAGGCAGTTAGCGGAGTGCCGCTGTCCAGAGCTCTGGAGGTGAGCGCGGGGTCTGCCAGGGATAAGACCCTTAAGGTGACGCTTGCCGGACTCAGGGAGAGCATACACAAGGGACGTACCTTGTCAGAAGCCATGGAGGAGATGAAGGGAGTATTTCCTAATCTGCTGGTTTATATGACGCGCACGGGCGAGTCCAGCGGAAGGCTGGATGAACTGCTCCATAAGATGGCGGGGTACTACGGACGGGAGGAAGAATTAAATGGCAAGGTGCGGGCGGCCATGACGTATCCGGTCATATTGTTTTCTATTACCGTGTTAGCCGCCGTATTTATGCTGACCACGGTTCTTCCGCAGTTTGCCTCCATGCTGCAGGAGCAGGAGCTGCCCTGGATTACCCGGATGATGATGAGGCTCAGTTTCAGCCTCCGCAGCCGCGGGGTTCTCTACATTATGCTTATTCTGGTATTGATGGCCCTGTTCAAGGGGATTCTAACATGTCCTTTTGTCCGGCTGCAGGCAGACCGGGCTGTGCTGTATACTCCAATAATAGGAAAACTTTTAAGCACCGTATATACATCCCGCTTTGCATCTGCCTTTGCCGTGCTTTACGGAAGCGGAATTGGAATTCTGGATGCCATGCACACCGTAGGGCGGGTCATGGGAAACTCATATGTGGAGAAGGGACTGGTCCAGGTTGCGGAGAGCTTAAAAGGAGGCGTGATGCTGTCCCAGGCGTTGGATGAGCTGAATCTGTTCCAGCCGGTGCTCATCTCTATGGTGGCAGCAGGAGAGGAATCAGGCGCATTGGATATGGTGCTGGAGGATGCGGGAAGTTTTTATGAAAAGGAGGCAGCCAGGGCAGTCAACCAGATGATTGCCCTTCTGGAGCCAGCCATGATTCTCATACTTGCCCTGGTGGTAGGCAGTGTGGTCATGGCCATCATGATGCCTGTATTTAACATGTACTCGTCAATGCTGTAAGAGGTAGAAAATGGAATATTACATATGTTTGGAAGAGGACAGGATATGTTATGTCCGCGGCAGGTTTAAACGGTGTGCGGGTTCCGGGCTTCGCCGCTGCCTGGAAATAGTGGAGTGGGAATTCGTGGAGCCGGTGCCTGATGTGGCATCGGCCCTGACGCGTCTTGCTGAAAAATACGGCATGGAGGGGAAACGTGTCAATCTGATAGCTGGACGGGATGTCAGGATGATGAGCTTTGCCATTCCAAAGGCAGGAAAGAACGCCATGAAAAGAATGGCAGTCAATGAGATGTCCCTGCTGGACCCGGATTTTGGAAACCATGCAGCAGCCCTGGATCTGAGGGCGAAAACCGGCAGGACAATGGCGGATGTTACTGGCTACTATATGGAACAGCGCAGTCTGGATGCGTATAAGAAGGCCGTGGAGGACGGGAAGATGATATGCGGCCGTGTCCTGGTCCTGCCTGACTGTATGGCCATTATGGCCAGGGAGCTATGGAGGGAAGAGCGGGTTCTTCTGCTGGATGTGAACCAGGCCAGCATGGGCTTTTATGTGTTGTCAGGCGGACATTGTCTGGCATGCCGTATGACAGGCCTGAAGGCCGGCTGTTTTCTGCGGGAGGGAGCAGTGGACATGCTCTGTGAAGAGATGGCGGAGCAGGTGGAGGACCTGATACAGGACTGTACTGCGGCGTCAGATGTTCCTGTCCCGGATTGTATGGTACTCATGACATCCTGTATTCCTGACGCACAGGCAGTGGCTGAATATATGTCCGGACGGTTTAAGATACCCTGCAGTGTCAGAATGCCGGAACCAGTGGACGCTGTATGTCTGGCAGTTTGTGTGGCTGGTTCCCTGGAGGGAAAGAGAAAGGCTCTGGAACTGGAGGAACGGGGATATGAGGATGGAAAGAACTCTATTCTGGGCCGCGGGCCGTTTATGACCAGAGGCTGGGCTTTATTCCTGCTTGCCAACGGATTGGCGGCGGCGGGATTGTCCTTTCACGCGGCCTATATGGACCATGCGGCAGGGAAAGCGCTGGCCAGGACAGAGTATGCGATGGAAGGAGCGGAGTATAAGACCCGTGTCCGTAAATCCATGGAGATGGAAGAAAGAATAGGTGAAATGTCGGTTGACAGGGAGAAAACACGGACAGAGAAGGCGCTGTTGGCCGGAAAGAATCTGCTGGGCATGAATGAATTCAGGGCATTTACAGAGGCCATGAATCCGGAGATGAGAATTGAATCCATTTCCTTTGACGGCGAGGGGCCTTACCTTCAGATGGTGGTGTCCATGGATCGTTCTGAGGATGTACCGGCCTACGTGGAGAGGGTGGAACATTCCGGGATTTTCAGGCAGGTAGGACACAGCCTGTGGGAAAAGAGCGCAGAGGACAGGGAGACAGAGCGGATATACGCAACTGTTTACGGAACTCTGGGAATGGGAGGACAGGATGAAGCTCAGTAGCAGGGAGCGGTTTCTCATAGGTGTATTGTTCACCATCATTATCTGGGCTGTGGCGCTGGAAGTATTTATCTGGCCGTGCCGCGCCGGATACCGGAAGTCCATGGAGCTGATGGAAAGCGGGAATCAGGAAAGGGAGGAAATGGAATTTTACCTGAGCCATTATGAGGAACTGGAACAGAAGTTAAAGGAATGGGAGCGTTTAAGGAATACAGAGGATTTCTTCTACCGGGATATTGATGATATTTTTATGGACAGGAGCCTGCAGGACATGGCAGCCAGGGCAGGGGTAAGCATACGCCGCATGAGTATAGGCGGAGCTGCTGCGGCAGAAATTTCCTATGACACGCAAACCTATGACGCGCAAAGCGATGACCCGGAGGAAAGCGGGAAGCCGGCCGTGGAAAGCGGGCCAGCTGGCAGGACGGTAAAGGAATCAGTCATTACCATGGAAATAGAATGTCCGGACCCAAAGGGTGTGATGACGTTTGCAGATGAAATATACAGGGAACAGAAAAGTGTTTTGGTAAGCTTTATGGATGTGGAAGCTGTGTATGAGAGCGGAGAGGATGGACAGGAAACGTATCAGGGAATGAAGGGAATCGTGGAGGTCAGGTATTATTATGAAGAAATCGGTTAACAGGTCATCCAGAGGAGGGTTTACTCTGATTGAGATTGTGGTATCAACTGCCCTCCTGGCAGTTGTCTGTACAGGGTTTCTGATGATGACGGCTGCCAATGCAGGCCAGCTGTCCGGGGAGCAGAGATTGGAACAGTCTAATTATAACCTCAGCGCCTTGGCCGGCGAAGGGGAGGGAGAGCCTACGGGAGAAACCATTGCAGTGGAGTTTGGCCTGGAAGAAGAGAACGGAGTCCGGGAAATATTTGAACAGTATGAAATCACTGAATCGGAGGAGGATACAGGCAACCATATGACATTTTACAGGCACAGATAAAGGCGGGGAATATGGCGAAAGGAAGCAGGACAGGGAAGAACAACGGAGGATTTACATTGATTGAGACAGTGGCTGCGCTGGCCATTGCCGCGGTCCTGGCTGTATTTATTTCCGGTTTCATCCATCCGCAGATGAAGCTGTATTATGAGCTGGACCGGCTTTCCCAGGCAAAGGCCATGTGCAGCGAGGCGTATCGCGGTCTGGAGGAAAAGCTGAGGTACGGCTATGTATTTTTCTGCGATTACCAAGATACAGGTGTGATATCGTACTATGTAAGGGACAGAGAGAAGATTCCGGATATTAAGGAGGGCAGGTCATATTATGAAGAACTGCCGCCGGTGGAGGACTGGCCGAGTATCTCCGCCGAGGAATTAGAAGTGGCGGAACTGGGCGGTATGGAATTAGAGCTGGATTTTAGCGGAACAAAGAATACGCGGGCCAAAGTGAGCATAAAGGTGAAGAAGGACGGGGATGTTATATATGAGCAGAAGACGGCCATCGGTTCCATGTATGGTTATACCATGGATTGGGAAGGCGGGACATGATGGGCAGGAGAAGAACAGTAAGAAAAAATAATGGGCATACCCGTGGAAGCAGCCTGATGTATGTGGTACTGCTCATGACGCTTTTAGCTGTGCTGTCCAGCGGATATATGGCTATTTCCCGGTACAATATGAAAGCTGCCCTGAAAAACAGGCGCTATATGGAGGCCCAGCTCTCCGCCAAGACCATTCACCGCTCCTTCTGCGAGGCAGTAAGCAGTGGGGAGTCCCCGGCCATGAATCTGATCTGGCAGAATTTCCAGGAAGACTGCGACAGGGTCAGGGAAGAATTTGATGCAATGATGGACGAAGAAGAGGCTGAGGAAGGGGAAGATGGGGAACTTAAGGCAGAATCCTTTTCTTCGGAGGAGGACACGGATACAACGGATGCAGAGGAAGAACTTCGCTGGGAACGGTATCTGTACCATGCATTGGGGAACAAGAAATATGTGGTCCGCGGAAAGGGATGTTCAGAGGATTCCGGCGGCACAGATGATGGTGCGGCGGATGCCCCTGCGGCAGACGGTTTTACTACAGACAGTAACATAACAGACAGCACAACAACAATTGACATTACATTGACAGCGCATCCCCTTAAATCCCTGGCCACGGTCCGCACCAGGGTAGAGAGCAGCGGGTACAGCTTTTCCATGATGGCGGACATTGTATTTGATGACCGGGACGGATCCGTGATGGTCATTGGCAAACCGTACCGTTCCAGCAGAGGGGATGACCCGGAAGTAAAAGTTTATCTGAATGGAAACGGTGTATACCGCTATTATGAAGGCAGCTGACCATGAGAAATGAAACGGGTGTGGTCCATTACCGGAAAAAACCCAGATACCACAGGAACAGCTGTCTGAACCAAAGACCGCATACCATCAGGGACACTGCAAAAAACGGGGCCATAGGTATCTGCGTCTTTCGGCCAACCCTTCCCCGCACAAGAGGAACTGCATACCAAAGGCCTGCTGCGACATAGCCCATCAGAAGGGCCGTTATTGCAGGAGCTGCGCCAATCAGCAGACCGCTGGCAGCAAAGAGCTTTACGTCGCCCCAGCCAACGCCTCCCCGGCTAAGCAGATTTACAAGAGCCAGGAAACCGCCTGCCAGAAGGGAGCCGCCCAGCCGGTTAATAATGGCGGGTCCGGATCCGGCTGCCAGTGAGATACAGGACAGAATAAGAATCAGGATATGGATGCCGTCAGGTATGTACATGTGCCGTGCGTCTATAAATGCAGCTGTAATAAGAATACTGGAAAACATACACATAAGGGCTGACTCCATACCTGGCCCTTTTGCCAGGAGACACAGGAGAAAGGCAGATGTAGTGAGAAGCTCCACAGCCGGATACTGAATGGAAACAGGGGCCCTGCAATACCGGCACCGGCCCTTTAGAAATAACCAGGACAGAACAGGAACCATATCGTAAAAGGCCAGTACATGGCCGCATGCCGGACAGTGGGAACGCCCGGTTACAAAATTCTGGTTTGCAGGTATGCGCAGGATACAGACATTCAGAAAGCTGCCTGTCACTGCGCCTAACAGTCCGTATAATACAAAATAGATAAAAACCATGGTATTACCTCGCTTCCGTCATAAACTGCTGCCTGGCGAAAGTATACCATATGGAAGGGAGAGGAGACAACAGTGCCAGATAAAATACCTATAGAAAACCTGTTGATTGACAGTGGATATCTGACCCGGAGCCAGCTGGACCGCGCCATGCGTCTTAAGCAGGGAAGGCCGGAATGCTCCATTGAGGAAATACTGACAGAGTTCGGTTATGTTACAGAAGCAGCACTGCTGACCTGTGCAGCTGCCAGGGACCATATGGAGGTGGCGCCTTTTGGCCCTCTCAAGGCTGATCGTAAGTCAGCGGCCGTGATTGAGCCGTCCTTTGCCGTGAGAAACCGGATTCTTCCCATGAGTTTTGAGGAAGAGTGTCTTATAGTGGCGGCAGCCTATCCGGTGTCTCCCGATGTGCTGGATGAGGTGGAAACCCTGTCCGGTATGAAGGTCAGGGCAGTGCTGGCGCCGGAGAAGGAACTGAAGCAGGCGCTTAAAAAGGCCTATGGTTCCGCACCGGAGCACGTATACGGAGAGAATCCATATGTTTCAATGGAGAGGCCCGGTGTGGGAGTTGGCGCGGCTGCGGAAGCCTCTGTTTCAGAGCTGGCCTTCATGGAACGGGTGGAAAGCGCTCCTGTGGTACGCATGGTCAATACGGTCATAGAGGAGGCCTTCCATAAAAATGCCAGTGACATTCATGTGGAGCCGGGAAAGAATGATCTGGTCATCCGCATCAGAATCAACGGGGACCTAATGGTCCATACTACGCTTAAAATGGAATATCACCGTCCCATGATAACCAGGCTTAAGCTGATGGCCGGTATGGACATTGCGGAAAAGCGTCTTCCGCAGGATGGAAAATATCATTATGAGCGGGGTGAGGTGTCCACGGACCTGAGAATCTCCACCCTTCCCTCCATTTATGGAGAGAAAGCAGTTCTCAGGCTTTTGGGAAATGACAGGAATAACTCGCTGATGGATATAAGGCGTCTGGGAATGGAGGAAGAACAGAGGATTGTATTTGAGCATATCCTTAAGGCGCCTCACGGTATGGTCCTGGTGACAGGTCCCACTGGAAGCGGAAAGACAACCACCCTGTACGCTGCCACAAACCGGATGGTGAAAAAGAAGATCAACATAGTTACAGTGGAGGATCCGGCTGAGAAAGTTATGGACGGAATTACCCAGGTTCAGGTCAATTCCAAAGCCGGCCTTACATTTGCGTCTGCCCTGCGATCCATCTTAAGACAGGACCCGGACGTGATCATGGTAGGCGAAATGAGGGATGAGGAGACAGTGGCCATCGGAGTCAGGGCAGCCATCACAGGACATCTGGTCCTGTCCACCCTTCATACCAATGACTGCGCTTCCACCATTCACAGACTCCGCAATATGGGAGTTCCTCCTTATATGGCAGCGGCTTCCCTGTCCGGAATCATAGCCCAGAGACTGGTAAAGCTGCTCTGTCCCAACTGCCGTCAGCCCTACGAGCCGGACGAGCGGGAGCAAAGGATATTTGCGGAGCGGGGGAGACATATTCCAGACAGGCTGTGGAGGTCTGCGGGCTGTCCTCTTTGCGGGGGTACGGGATATACCGGGAGGACAGCGGTCTATGAGATAATGGATGTGGATGAACAGATTAAGGCCATGATACTTGATAATGAGCCCCTTTCATCCATCCGCAAATACCAGGAAAAGAAAGGCTCCATGCCTCTAAGGGACCATGTCCTGAGGATGGCTGCCGACGGAGAAACCGATATGGAGGAGGCTGAGAAAATACTGTATTCCGTCCAGTAGGGAGCTGCAAACGTACAAAAGAAAAGAGGAGTCATGATAATGAGTATACATATGAAAAAGGGAAAGAAGAGAACGGAAGGATTTACGCTGGTGGAATTAATCTGTGTCATTGCCATACTGGGAATACTGGTGGCCATAGCAGTGCCTTCCTACCGGGGAATCCAGGACAAATCAGCGGAGCAGGTAGCCATATCCAATGCCAGATCCAATTATACACTGGGAAAGGCACAGCAGGACATGCTGGACGCGGGTGTCATAAAGGAATCTGAGAAAGAGGAATACCATTTTGATAAAGATAAGAACAGCGCCTACTGGGAAGGCCAGATAAACGGCAAAACGTATAAAGCCGTTTATGACGGCGATACCGGGGAGGGCAAGATTGAGTCTGGAAATTAAATCCTATATGTGGTACAATGAGCCATTATCGGAGGCTTAAGGCGGGAAGCATAAGATATGAGGAAAAAGGACATGAAGAAAAAGGGAAATTGTGCGTTTACTCTGGTGGAACTGATTGCGGTGGTTGCAATCCTGTCCATACTTTTGTGTATCGCGGTGCCTAATATGATGAACTATATAAACGCTGCCCATGAGGCAACCGCACAGACAGAGGCCCGGATTTGCGTGGACGCGGTCCAGCGTTATCTGAATGACGAGAAGGAAAAGGGTAAGCTGACCGGAGGAATGCTTCTCAGGCTAATGGGCCTGGATCTCAGCAATTCCGACGGGCCGTTAAAGGACTATATATCCGGTGGGCAGAAGGGAGCCAGAATCGTCTCTGTGGAGGCGGATCTGGCCACAGGCCGCCTGCAGGTCCTGAAATATGAAAACCGGTACTGCACCGTGAAACTGAATATTGACGAGGATGGGAATATAACGGAAGCATCAGATTAGGAGAGAGGCTGTAAAATGGAATTAATCTGGAGTACGGTACTGACGGTATGGGGATGGCTGCTGGACCACCTGCTGTATATCAATCTGGCATTTTCAATTATTATCATATTTTTTCAGCGCAGGGACCCCAGAAGTGTCTGGACCTGGCTTCTGGCCCTGTACTTCATCCCGGTGTTCGGAATCGTCTTTTACCTGCTCTTTGGCCAGGATATGAAGAAGAGCAGGATGTTCCGGGTGAAGGAAGTCAGCGACAGGCTGAACCTGCCGGTCAAAAGCCAGGAAGACATCATACGCTCCGACGACATGCCGGAGGAAATGATGGACCCCATGTCCAGAGATTTTAAGAGCCTGATTATCTATAATCTGGAGACATCGGGGTCTGTGCTTACGGTGAACAACCAGGTGCAGATATACACGGACGGGCAGGCTAAATTTGAGGCCCTGAGAAATGCCCTGCGCCAGGCCCGCAGGTTTATCCACATACAGTACTATATCATCAAGAACGATGAGCTGTTTGACTCCATTGTCCCCATTCTTCTGGATAAGGTGAGGGAAGGCGTGGAAGTGAGAATCCTGTGCGACGGCATGGGCGGCCGCTTCATGCCGAAGAAGCGCTGGGACCAGATGCGCAGTGCGGGGATCAAGGTGGGGGTATTCTTTCCTCCCTTCCTGGGATGGCTTAACCTGAGGGTAAATTACCGAAACCACCGGAAAATCGTGGTGGTGGACGGTAACACGGGGTTTGTGGGTGGCTTTAACATAGGCCGTGAATATATATCGCGGGACCCCAAGTTTGGCTACTGGCGTGATACCCATCTGGAAATAAAGGGGGAGGCAGCCATCAGTCTGCAGATCCGTTTTGCGCTGGACTGGAACTACGTGACAGGGGAGAACCTGTTTAAGGAAATCCGCTACTTTGGGGAGGAGGCAGAGTATGCCAGACGCCGGCTGAACGGCCAGATTCATGCTGTGTGGCCGGACCCGGACCATGTAAACGAGATGGTCTGCATGCAGATTATTACCAGCGGACCGGATACCAGGGAGCCCCATATACGGAATAATTACCTGGAGCTGTTTCACAAGGCAAAGCACCATATCTATATACAGACTCCCTACTTCATACCGGATGACGCCATATTTTCCAGCCTTAAGATTGCGGCCCTTTCAGGTGTGGATGTGCGGCTGATGATTCCCTGCAAACCGGACCATCCCTTTGTGTACTGGGCTACCTGTTCCTATGCAGGGGAGCTTCTGGACTATGGGGCCAGGGTTTACGTGTATGAAAACGGCTTCCTTCACTCCAAGGGCATTATGATAGACGGAAGGGTGAGCTGCTATGGAACAGCCAACATGGATATACGAAGTTTTGAACTGAACTTTGAGGTCAATGCCACCATTTATGACGAGGAAGTCACGGGCCAGCTGGAGGAGGCCTTTATGAATGACCTGCCCCACTGCCGGGAAATCACCAGGGAAGAGTATGCGGACAGGAATCTGTGGATGCGCATAAAGGAACAGTCCAGCCGCCTTTTGTCGCCGCTGTTGTAGAGGATTCCCGGGGATGCCGAAACCCTTCAGAGGGAAAATCCCCGCAGCTTGGTAAATCCCTGCCCCGGGAACACGGAAAGTTCTGGAAAAGCAGCTGTCTGCGAATAGAAGGCAGCTGCACAGGCTCATACTAATGGCTATGAGAGCGCAGACAGGACAAATCAACCACGAAAATAAAATATACGAATTATTTCTTAACTTTTGCAGATGCGGAATCGCAGGATGGTGTCTGGAGGTCATGTTTACCTCAGTGGACTCCATCATGGCCGGGGACTGGCGGCTTATAGGCCGTACCTCCCTTATCATGTTTCCCATCTATGGCATGGGAGCTCTCCTGCTTCCCATAAGCCGGTTCATAGACAGCTGGCTTACCGGTCTTCCGGGACTGGAGGACGCAGGTCAGGACAGGCTCAGCCGTGTTGGCCGGTCCATACGGCACGGACTGATTTATATGGTTCTGATTTTTATTGCGGAATATATAACCGGTATATGGCTTACCAGTATAGGAATCTGTCCATGGGACTACTCCCTGTGGCCCGATAATGTGGGCGGGGTCATACGGCTCAAGTTCGCACCACTCTGGTTTATGACAGGTCTCCTGTTTGAATATCTCACAAAGCCCAAGGGCGGCGATTAAATGACAAACCTGGTTGCAGGGTATTGTATTTAAGCCGTCCTTTTTGATATAATGGAAAATAAACATTTCTTGACATATAAATAAGGATGTATAAAGGAGAAGGCAATGATACGTATTATATTGGTGGCCATGACTGTCATATTATACCTGATTTTTTCCGTGCCGTTACTGGCCGTACTCAGGTTCAGGGCCAAAACGGACCCTGTGGGAGTCCAGAAAGTGAGTCTTGGAAAGATTCAGGGGGTGTTCCGTTTTATATTGAAGCTGGCAGGCGTTACATACGAGGTGCAGGGGCTGGAGAACATACCGTCAGACAGGGCTGTCCTCTATGTAGGCAACCACAGGAGCTACTTTGACATACTGGTGGGTTATATGACGGTTCCGGGGCTGACCGGGTTTGTGGCTAAGAAGGAAATGTTAAAGATACCCCTTCTGCGCACTTGGATGCAGAGGGTCAATTGTCTCTTCCTGGACCGCGTGGATATAAAGGAGGGCTTAAAAACCATCCTGGAAGGCATCGAGAAGGTGAAATCCGGCGTATCCATATGGATATTCCCGGAGGGAACCCGCAATGAGAACCAGGAGCTGACTCAGCTTCTGCCGTTCCATGAGGGAAGTCTGAAGATTGCGCAGAAAAGCGGATGTCCTGTTATACCGGTGGCCATCACGGGTACGGCAGAGATATTTGAACAGCACCTGCCCTTCGTAAAGCCCAGCCATGTGTGCATACGCTACGGGGAACCTATCTATATCAAGGAGCTTCCGGCTGAAAAACGCAAGTTTCCAGGGGCATATACAAGGGATGTGATAGAGGGTATGCTGAAAGAGATGAAGGAAGAACAGGAGCAGGATAAATAACCATGGAGAATCTGGATTTACAGGAAATCAGAGGCCAGCTGGATGAGATAGATACCAGGCTGGTGGAATTGTTTGAAAAACGGATGGAGCTTTGCGGCCAGGTGGCAGAATTTAAGATTGGAACGGGAAAGGCTGTATACGACGGACAGCGGGAAAAGCAGAAGCTGGCCGCAGTGGCCGCCATGGCCCACAGTGAATTCAACCGGAAGGGAGTGCATGAGCTCTTCTCACAGATTATGACCATCAGCCGCAGGCTGCAGTACCGCCTTTTGGCGGAGCATGGCAAGGGCGGTGATACCGGATTTACCATGGTGGACGAGCTGAAGAGGGAAGGTGCGCGCATTGTCTACCAGGGAGTGGAGGGGGCCTACAGCCACAGGGCAGCCCTCCAGTATTTTGGGGAAGATGCTGATGTATACCATGTTCCGGTCTTTGAGGATGCCATGATAGAGGTGGAGGAGGGAAGGGCTGATTATGGAGTTCTTCCCATCGAGAATTCCCTGGCAGGGGCCGTGATTGACAATTACGATAATCTGCTGAAGCATGACATATACATTGTGGCAGAGACAAAGGTGGCAGTGGACCACGCGCTTTTAGGCCTGCCGGAGGCCTCCCTGGAGGATATCAGGCGTGTATATTCCCATCCCCAGGGACTGATGCAGTGTTCAGGGTATCTGGGCGCCCACAGGCAGTGGAGCCAGATAAGTGTGGAGAATACAGCCGGGGCAGCCAAGAAAGTACTGGAAGAGGGGGAAGTATCCCAGGCAGCGGTAGCCAGTCCCACGGCAGGAGCACTTTACGGCCTTAAGGTTCTGGAGGCCTCCATCAACAACAATAAGAACAATACCACCAGGTTCATTATCGTTGCCAGGAAACCCATGTACAGGAAGGATGCGGGAAAGGTAAGCATCTGCTTTGAAGGTTTACATAAGAGCGGCTCCCTGTATAATATGCTGGGAAACTTTATTTATAACGATGTGAACATGCTGATGATAGAATCCCGCCCCATAGAGGGACGCAGCTGGGAATACCGGTTCTTTGTGGATGTGGAGGGCTCGCTGGGCGACCCGGCAATCCGCAACGCACTGTTGGGAATCTCCGAGGAAGCGGTCAGCATGAGGATTCTGGGAAATTATTAGGGAGGCAGGAAGGTCATGGATATCAAAGATTTAGTAATATATAGAAACCTGGAGCACCAGGAGCTGTTTCGTGATATAGCCCATCTGATGGGATACGCACAGGGAGGGCAGGAGCCTGACGGTGCGTCCTGCGGCGGACGACTGACGGAGCTGGCTGTTAAGTACGGATTTGAGGGAAACCTCTGGCATTGTTTCCTGGCCTTCTGTCTGGCAAACAATGAAAATGCATACACTACCACATGTGAGATAACAGGACCGGCGGGCGGTTCCCTGGATGAGCTGGCCAGGGAGGACTGCCGGATCTTCAAGGCCCTGTTTGATTACGATATACGAAACCTGGAACCCTCCGGACTGTGGGCCCTGATGGAAGACTATAAACCGGCCAGGAAGGACAGCCGTGTATTTAACCGCCGGGTCAGAAACAGGATTGTAAACCTGGCAGTACAGCTGGAGGAATCTGCGGATGCAGGGGAGTTCCAGGACCATGTGG
>ERZ772877.694-NODE-694-length-21360-cov-2.42117_pt1 | contig 21360 bp, 18 predicted proteins | sample MGYA00580583_ERZ772877 | MGnify/ENA primary metagenome ERZ772877 (study PRJEB29015, sample SAMEA2737661) | human gut metagenome | biome: human gut; feature: human-associated habitat; material: faeces | place: China | collected 2012 ... | reverse complement strand
GGCAAGAAAAGCAAGGTCTGTCCGGAAGGAGTCTCTTGAAAGCCGGTTACCATCTGGCCGTTCTTATCTTCCCTCACTTTTAATAAACAAGCGTATCCAATCCCTCCGGTATGCGCACGAAGAAACATATGGAACGTTTTCCCCTCCGGATCATACCAAATATGATGTTTATCCTTTATTTGAACCACTTGAGCCTCCAGCCATCCAGTGGGCGCATTAAAACGACCGGGAGCCAATTCCAGCGGCTTATTGGTCAATGACTCGTAAAAAGGAATGCCAACCCCTTCCGGGAAATGTACCTTATCCCTGAAAACAAAAGGATCGGAACGTCGCCAAGAAGACGCATCCAGTAAATCATCGTGAATAGAGCAAGATAGCAAGGTAGGGCTCAAACCCGCCACATTCCAGCCTTCTATCTCCGAGTTATAAAAACGCTGTTCCATCGCCAAGTAAACCCGCTCGTTAGCGAAAAGAACATTACAGGCAGAAGAATGCCATTTCTCACCTTGGGAGAGAAACGAGGGAACGCTCCACGTATTCCCATCATCTTCCGAGCATATAATACATAAATCGCCTGCGTTTCCTATGATATATATCTTTTCCCCTATACAAAAAGGGCGGGCATGCCAAAAATTAAAATCCGAGATAAAACACCAACTAGCGCCTTGGTCGTCCGATACAAAAATCTTACCGATACCTAACCGTCTTGTCCTTTCCGTGTACAGCTGCGAAGAAGCATAGATTTCTTTTACCCCCTTGCCGCCCAAGTCGAAAGTCACGACCAAGCGTCCCGTCGAAGTCACGGTGATTCCGGGAGTATAACAATAAATGTCTTCCGGACTAATTGATTTATAGATCAATGTTTCTTGAGTAGATATAAGCATAGCACGAGATTTAAGAGTACAAAAAAAGGTCACGACATTTCTTCACAGAAGTTCTCGTGACCTGAGCTTTTAATTTATTACTTTAGTATTAATACCCCCGCATGTTCTACCATCGCGGTGTACTTGAAGAATCTATCTCCGCACGGGAATTTCAGAATTATAAATATCTTCTTAAAGGAAGAGATGGGGGATTCCCCCATCTCTTGACCTATCTATTTGTTTAATTATTTAACAACCACTTTAACAGCTTCCTCACCATCAACAGCTACAGCTACGATACCGGCAGGTACGGCAATTGTTGCGTTATCAGATGTAAGAACTGTCTCAGCGACTACCTTACCTAAGATGTTAGAGATAACTACTGACTTACCAACGGCGCCTTGGATAGTTACAGTACCGTTATCAGTTGTGATGGAAACACCTTCCACAGCTTCGATTGTCTCGTTGTCTGTAGCGATATCGTCACCTTGCTCTACGTTGAAGATTAAAGCGTCATCACCACCGGTAGCAGTTTCGTCAAACTTAGAATCATCTTTATCAGACAATACCAAGCAACCATTCTGCATTTTCAACCAAGCAGCTTTTGTAGGAGCGATGTCAAGACCATCTGCCTGCATTGATTCGAACAAGAATGATCTATCAGCCTCAACCTCATTAGCGGCAGCATTTCTGTTAACGAAACGCATTGACCAAGTCACATACTTGTGGTTGTCACCAGATAAAACATATTTGTAAGATACGAAGTTATCCTTGCTTACACCAGCCTTCTTAGCGGCAGCCCAAGCTGCTTCCTCAGCCTTATTTAAAGCCTCAATCGTGATCTCCTCATTCTTCAAGTTCTTGAATTCGTCTCTCAAGATGAACAATGTATCAGCTACACGAACAGCCTCTACGAAACCGGCACGATCATATTTCTTCCACATATAAGCGGCGTCTTTCTTCGCATCGGAAGTATTAGCCTTATCATGTTTCAAAGCGAAATCATGGAAGTTGATCAAATACTTACCTCTCTCGAAACCGGGGATAGCAGGAGTTGCGTGAGAGCACTTATCAGCCTCTACCTTATTACCCTCGTTGTCGAAGTGATTGTGAGTATATGTACAAGGAACACCCGGTGTACCCTCGAAGTCGTTACGATCGATTGAGATCAAATACTGAGGTTTGATATTACCAGCGCCACGATTTACCCATGCCGTATCAACGATGAATGACAAGCCATCTTCCGTCTTATCCGGAGTGTAGATACCTAAGAAATCGATATCACCATTCATGAAATTCTTGTTGTTCTCAACTTGCAAGTACTCTTTACGATATTTCTCGATGAAACGTAATGTATCAGCCTTGTCACCTTCATTACCTTCAAGCTCAAGAGAATTGAAACGACGGTAAAGCGGAGTCTCATCCGGTTCGATAGCGAATGCGGATGTTCTGGATTCTTTCAATACTTGAGATTTCAATGTAGCAGAACCATCATAGTCTGATACACCAGCCTTGTTTTCTCTAGAGATTGAATAATGTACATCATTTACATTATTATCGTCTTTAGTTGTAGACAAAATAGCATAGTAGCATTTGCCAGTTTCCTTAATCTCATTATTTTCCTTGAAGAAGAACGGAGTGACAGGCTCATTACCTTCTTTTGATCTGTAATCGTTATGAGTAGGTACATTGAACTTATCCTCTTTATTGATAGCTAAGCCAATACCATTTAATTTCACTACATAAGCCGTTCTATAAAGTTGTTTCAAGCCTTTGATACGATCTTGATGTTCTTTCTCAACCTTGAAACCAAACTTCTCTACCGCATATACAGAGCTGTTTGCACTTCTCTTAGCAGTATCTACATTAAAGGCAGATACACCAACATTAACTGTCAAAGTTGAGTCTTTAGAAGACTTAGCGATGTATTTATCCGTCGCATACGGATGCCAGTAATTAAATGTATATTTATTAACCTTCAACTCATCGTTCGTTAAGTTCTTATAACCTAACAAAGAATCAGATACAGCCTCGGCCGGAACCTCTACAAAACGTAAGTCACTCTTCGCTGCTACTGTAAATTTAGAAGAAACACCATCTTGTGTTAATTCTACATTGCTTTTTGTATATACATATTCCGTATCAGCATTCTTATACAAACTAAATGTTCCTTTCGCATCATCAAACTCACGGTTAGTAGCTGTTACTGAAGACAGATTATTCTGATCTTTAGCGTTTGTCTTCAAAACAACCCATTGATAGGCTGGCATATGAGCTACATTTTGCTCATCAGCATTCACGGTAGTCCAACGAATCACGCCATTCTCATAGATCGGAGAAGCTAAGTACTCACCCTTCTTGTTCATGATGTAATAAACACCATCCTTAACAGAGGTCTTTGATTGATCAGCCTCGCAACCACCATAACCTAATTTGATGGTTGTATTCTGTTTGGAATAATCAACGGTCAAGATACGAGTCTCATCCTTGATCAAATCTTGCAAAGACACACGCCAGTTATTTCTTTGGTTGTCTGTCTTTTGATAAATCTCTTTCCAATATTTTACCTTATCATCATCACCTCTCCAAGTGATCTTTTTCACATAGATCTTCAATTCATCTTTGCTAGGAGAATAAACAAATAAGAACTTATGTTGATCTTGTAAATCCCCTAAGCGATCAATAGCCTCTTGTGTTTTGCTAGGACCAGTCCAGCCATAAGCCAAGAACTTAGCACCGGTCTCATTTGTATAAGCTGTATCGACCTTCAAATAAGTGTCCTTATTATCATCGTTCTTACGTGTCACATAAAGCCATTCGCCATTTGTCAAAGTCGCAGTACTGCTAGCATTCACATCGTAATACTTGTTATCACCTGTAGATTCAGCGATAAATTCCTTCTCGTTGAACGGATTCTTTAAGCTGGTACCCTTAACATCCGGAGAGAAATTCAATTTAACACCCGCATCAGCATCCTGCAAATCGAAAATCTTATTCAATTGATCCGCATCTAATACGATATCTTCTGCTTGATACAAAGTAAAGCCAGAAAACGTATTCTTCGCTTCAGTTGAAAGGTTTGAAAGATCTGTAACGTCTGTAGCAGCTGTAGGATCTACCTTTACATCATTCAAGGCATATTTAGCGACCTTGATAGTTCCGTTATCGTTCAACAAACCAATAACAGAGTCTGTGCTAAAGTGAGAATACAAAGGAACATTCTTCTCCAACTTATTCAATACAGAAGAAAAGGCCCAACCAGAGATCTCACCACCGATTATAGGCTTCCACCAATAGCCCTTCTTACCATCCGCACTTTTCAGATCATCACCCATAGCGATATCCAACATCATGCCAGTACCCTTGTTCATGAAATCGAATTTTACCGCTTGACCTTGACTATACGGCTGAGTAGTCACACACCATAACGTATTTTTCAAAACGAAATCCTTATCATTGGCACTCATTGCGACCAATGAATATTCGCCATTCACTTCCTTCATCATCAAGATCTGATCATTCGCATCTCTCAATTGATAAAGGCCGCCCTTGGTATCTTTGTCATACGTAGGCAAAGCTTGTGCACTTTTGTTAATGTCAAGAGCCACTCCGTCCTTAACATCAGCAAGATTCTGCGCATTAGCAGATACCGCAGCAACAAGCGCAGCACCTGCCAAAAGAGTAGAAAACTTTTTGTTCATAATAAATAAATTAATATTAATACTAGTGTTTATTAAGATAATCAACCTGTTAGACTAATTGAGAATCGCCGTTTGTCGATAAAAACGACTAGTCTAAACGATCGTCTAAATCTTGCGTTTTTTGAGCGTCGAAACGGAAGGTTCGTTGAAGGAATCGCTTGTTTCGTAAAGGATAACCTATCCTATTGATAAGAAAGAGAATAAGCTGTAAAAAAATAGCCCGGAAGGGTTGCAAGTATCGAAGAAACGCGTACCTTTGCAAATGACTAAAAGAATCGATCGTTTATACTAGTCGTTTTCAGCTAAATTAAATTCATACATATCTACTCATATATAAATGTACGGACGTACATTATATATAAGTATGTTCTATACTTTTAAGTTTCCCCTTTTTATTCCTCATACAACAGACAAACACGAACATGTCATTGAAAGATCAAAAAGCGTATCCTTTTGATTGGATTATACCCTTTTTCGTGGCACAGCCTCTAAATAAGAATGACAAACTAGCGGGAACTATAGAGAAGAAACAGGCATTTATACACCTTTTTGACGCGAAAAGCCCTGTTTTTTGATAAGATTACCCTCGTCAAGCTACACATATAGTCCCATTAACTCACACATATAGTCGCATTAACCCACACATATGGTCACGATAGGCTACACATATAGTTATAATAGGCAATATGACTACCTTATAATGGGCATTCTTACCCCCTAACGACTGGATCATAAGGCATGAAATATGAGCTAAGATGAATTAATTTCGCTAGAATAAAAGGGTGTTTTTCGACAAGTCGCTAATGGATAGACAATTGCTGATTTTTTCTTTCGTTTTTGGGAACGAGACGTACATTGGCTCGAAATAATCGATTCTCACGGACTTCTGTTTGCGAAATGTCAAAATGATAAAAGCCCTTCAGCCTAATCCGTTACTAACGGCCACAGGCTGAAGGGCTCTTTATGTATATAGAAAGGAGATCCTTAGATTCTCTCCAATGTAGCTGTAATAAATTCCCAGATATTCTGTACGGAATGAATATTCACTCGCTCGTCCGGTGAGTGCGGATATTCCAAATCCGGTCCGATAGAAACCATATCCATATCCGGATAAGCACCTTGGATGATACCGCATTCCAATCCGGCATGCATCACCTTCACCTCAGGTTCCTTACCAAATAAATCCAGATAGGTAGATTTCATCAAGTTCAAGATCGGGGAATTGATATTAGGCTGCCAGCCATTATAATGACCGGACTCCTCCACCTTAGCCCCTGCCAAAGCGAATACACTTTCCAGACTTGAGCAAACAGAATCCCTGCGAGACTCGGATGAGCTACGCACCAAGATCTTCACCTCGATCAACTCATCAGATGTCTTCACGATCGCCAAGTTAGAGGAAGACTCAACCGTACCCGGGAAATCATGCAACATGCTAATCACACCATTCTGGCAACCTTCGATCGCATTGATCAAATCATCCTGTATCTCCTCCGGAATCAACGTAGACGGCAATTCAACCATCTCCGCGACGAAATCGATCTGATCCTCCACACCCATATACTCCGTACGGAACATATCTTGGTAATCAGCCACTAGCTCCCAAAGAGACTCCACGTTATCACCCGGAATCGTTATCACGGCAAAAGCCTCACGAGGGATAGCGTTAGGCAAGGAACCACCCGCCACAGAAGACAAACGAGCGCCATAATCGCATACCGCCTCTTTCAAGAAACGGAAGATCAACTTATTTGCGTTCGCACGCCCTAAATGAATATCCACACCGGAATGACCACCTTTCAAGCCAGCCAAGCTAACCTTGACAGCCACGTCACCTTCCGGAATATAAGTATCCTCCTTAAATTGGAAAGAGACATTCACGTTAGCGCCACCCGCGCAACCTACGAACAACTCCCCTTCCTTCTCGGAATCACAATTCAATAAAATATCACCCTTTAAGAAATGCGGCTTCAAGCCGAAAGCGCCGTCCATTCCCTGTTCCTCATCAATCGTAAACAGGGCCTCGATAGGTCCGTGACGCAAGCTATTGTCCGCCAACACGGCCATCGCCAGAGCGGCGCCCATGCCATTGTCCGCCCCCAAAGTCGTCTCACGAGCCGTCACCCAATCACCGTCTATGTAAGCGTCGATCGGATCTTTCTCGAAATCATGCTTTACGGAAGAGTTTTTTTGGGGAACCATATCCAGATGAGACTGCAATGTCACGGTCTTACGACCTTCCATTCCGGGCGTGGCCGGCTTACGGATCAATACGTTACCCACCTCATCTTGCAGGGTTTCCAGTCCCAATCCTTTACCAAAGGATATCATAAAACGGGTTACTGCCTCCATATGTCCGGTCGGACGGGGGATTTGCGTAAGGTCATAAAAATAACCCCATACATGCTTCGGAGATAGATCTTTGATTTCTGCTGACATAGATGTTAATAATTTAGTTCAGTTCATATTTAATACATATCTTGTATTCATCACGAAACAACGACCGGAGCCTCTTTGTTCTCCCGGTTGGTGAGCGGCAAAGCCACCACGCCGAATAATCCGCACAATCCCGTCCATACCGTCTGTACCGTATGAACGACCAAGGCGAACGCCGCCGCGTCATTCTCGTTCACGCCAAAACAAACCAAGGTCGCGATCACCATGAAATGCCACGGTCCGATACCGCCTTGAACAGGCACCGCCACGCCGATACTACTCATCGTAAACGTGATCAGCCCGACCACGATACCCAAGTCCTTAGTAAAGTCGAAAGCATAGAACGTAATATAAAAGTAACAGAAATAACCTCCCCAAATCAATAACGTCTCTATCACGAAACGCATCTTATGCTCCATGTACCAGATACTCTTCATACCGGTCCATATATTCTTCAACATGCCTTTGGCTTTCTGTACCAGCGTAAAGTTACTCATATAAGTGAATACAAACCAAATTACAGCGACAAAAATTATCACCGCCACGTAAATCCATATCGAATTAAACATGGATTGGAACCCTTCGAGCAAAGCCGGGTTCTTGGCGAAGAAACTCGTAAAGAAGCTTATATTAAATATGAATATCATCAAGGTTATCAAACCGACCATGATCGTATCGCTCACACGGTCGATCAATAAGGTACCTAAAAGCTTGGTAAACGATATCTTATCGTATTTCGTGATCATGCCGCAACGCCATACCTCGCCGACACGGGGCAATACCAGATTCACCGCATAATTACCCAGCACGGCGTAAATCACGTTACTCATCTTGAAGCGCTCGCCCAAGGAACTGATCAGCAATCCCCACCGTAAGCCACGGACGATATTGGCGAACAAGCCGAACAGTAAAGAAACCAGAATAATATCATAACGAACCCCCTCCTTGACTACTCGCCAAATCTCAGTGATATCCATTTTCCGATACAAAAACCAAAGGAGTAAACAGCCGAAGGCTAAAGGTAGAATTATCTTCAGAAACGTACGTAGAATGCTCTTAAAATCCATTAGGTATAGGGAACTTTAAATTATTTATTGTACTTTTGTGCATCCGCAAAGATAAGCATAATATTTAAAAACAAACACATTACACCGAAAAGTGGATGAGATTAGTTAAGCCAAAAAAAGCATTAGGGCAACATTTCCTAAAGGATCTGCAAATAGCACAGCGCATTGCGGACACACTCGATACTTTCAAATCCTTGCCGGTCTTGGAAATCGGACCGGGAATGGGAGTCCTTACCCAGTTCTTGCTGGAGGCGGGACATGATTTAACCGTTGTCGAGTTGGATATGGAATCCGTAAATTACCTGAACCAGAATTTCCCCGATCTGAAAGGGCGTATCATCGCCGAGGATTTCCTAAAATTGGATCTCTCGAAGCTATTTCCGGGGCAGTTTTGTGTGATCGGTAATTACCCCTATAATATCTCCAGCCAGATATTCTTCAAGGTCCTCGATTATAAGGACCAGATTCCCTGCTGCTCGGGGATGTTACAAAAAGAGGTAGCGGAACGCCTAGCGGCGGGTCCCGGTAGCAAGACGTACGGGATATTGAGCGTACTGTTGCAAGCTTGGTACGACGTGGAATACCTCTTTACCGTCAGTGAGAAAGTATTCGATCCGCCTCCAAAAGTGAAAAGCGCCGTATTGAAAATTACCCGTAACGACCGCAAGGAGCTGGGATGCGACGAGAAGTTATTCAAGACTGTAGTAAAGACCTCATTCAACCAACGAAGGAAAACGCTTCGTAATTCCATGAAACCCCTATTGGGTAAAGATTGCCCGGATTACGCCTTGCCGATATTCGACAAGCGCCCGGAACAGTTATCCGTGGAGCAATTCGTGGAACTGACCTTGATCAGCCAAAAGCATTTGGAGAAGTAGGCTGGTGATGTCCTATAATAATATAAGAGTCCAATGATCGAACTGACGAAAGATTACATCGAGAACCTGAAAAGCATCATCGAGGCCAAAGATGACGCGAAGGCACAGGAGGTACTTCATGAACTATATCCTGCCGATATAGCCGAGCTTTATCAAGAACTGAACTTGCAAGAGGCCATTTATCTCTATCTATTGATGGATGGCGACAAAGCGGCGGATGTCTTGATGGAGCTGGATGAGGAAGACCGTCATAAATTATTGAAGGAACTTCCCAATGAGCTTATCGCCAAGCGTTTCGTCGATAACATGGAAACGGATGATGCCGTTGACTTGATGCGTGAGTTGGACGAGGATACCCAAGAGGAGATCCTTTCGCATATCGAGGACGTAGAGCAGGCCGGTGATATCGTGGACTTGTTGAAATACGACGAGGACACCGCCGGCGGTTTGATGGGTACCGAGATGATCGTGGTGAACGAGAATTGGAGTATGCCCAAATGTATCGACGAGATGCGCAAGCAAGCGGAGGAGATGAGCGAGATCTATTATGTATATGTAGTGGATGACGACGAGCGCTTGAAAGGTGTGCTCCCCTTGCAGAAACTGATTACCCACCCATCCGTCTCCAAGATCAAGCATGTCATGAAAAAAGACCCGATCTCCGTTCGCGACAGCGACAGTATCGAGGAGGTTACGGAGACGATCGAGAAATACGACTTGGTAGCCTTGCCCGTAGTCGATAGTATCGGACGTCTGGTAGGACGTATCACGATCGACGACGTTATGGATGAGGTACGCGAGCAACACGAGCGTGATTACCAGTTGGCATCTGGTATCTCGCAAGACGTGGAAACCTCGGATAATGTATTCACCCAAACCGCCGCCCGCCTACCTTGGCTGCTGATCGGCATGATCGGAGGATTGGGAAACTCCGTTATCCTCGGTGGTTTCGAGAGCAGTTTCGCCACTAACCCGAAGATGGCGCTATTTATCCCGCTGATCGGTGGTACCGGTGGAAACGTAGGCATACAATCTTCCGCTATCGTGGTACAGGGCTTGGCAAACAATACCTTGAAGGAAGGGAATATCGTACCGCAAATCCTAAAAGAGTCTGTAGTCTCGTTAATCAATGCCAGCATTATCAGTCTGGTCGTGTTCATTTACAATTTCTTCATGCTGGGAGACCGGGGGATTACGGCCTCCGTATCTTTAAGCCTATTCGCCGTCGTAATGTTCGCCAGTATATTCGGCACGCTAGTTCCCATGACCTTAGATAAGATGAAGATAGATCCGGCCTTGGCGCCCGGACCGTTTATCACCATTACCAACGATATTATCGGTATGATGATTTATATGTTCATTACTTCCGCGTTAGCTTGATGCCACGGGTGGGCGAACCCCGCCCCTATTATGTTAAAATAATATGTTATAGAACATATCTACGAAATAGCTGTTATCTTTGTAGCGGTTATCAAAAAAGGTAGAAAAACTATGCTAACAGAAGCATTTTACATTCTCTTCTTCTATTTCACGGGAGAGTTTATCAGCTACTTTATCGACGGTTTCATACCGGGTAGCGTAATTGGGATGGTGCTATTGTTCTTAGCCCTTGCGTTCAAGAAAGTAAAACCTGAAAAGGTGAAACGTCTTTCCACGGTTCTTACCCAAAACATGGGATTATTCTTCGTTCCTGCCGGTGTAGGGCTTATGAATTCCTTCGGGATCATCTCCGAGTATTGGGCAGTCCTGCTGATCGCTTCCGTAGTAAGTACAATTTTAGTCATCGCCAGCGTAGCGTTGGTGCAACAAAAACTGGAAAAGGGAAAATAGACCATGGATAATCTGGCGCATTCCGAGATTTTCGCTCTTACCTTGGTAATTGGTACCTACCTGACTTCCTTGGCTCTTTACAAGAAAGTCCATATCAGTCTTTTGCATCCTTTGCTTACGACCATCTTCGTGATTATCGTGGTACTGGAAGTCCTAGGCATTCAATATGAGTCGTTCCAGCAAAGCAGTCATTTGATCCATTTTATGCTGGGGCCTTCCGTAGTGGCCCTTGGCTATGTGTTATATGAGCAAATCCAATATCTAAAGGGAAATGTCGTTTCGATCTTGACTTCCGTATTTGTCGGGGCCATTGTCGGAATCGTAAGCGTAATCATCATCGGTAAATTGATGGGAGCCGACCAAGCGTTGATCGCCACGCTCCAGCCGAAATCCGTCACCACCCCGATCGCTATGGGGATAGCGGAGAAAGCGGGCGGCATACCTTCACTTACCGCCGTCATCGTCGTAGCGGTAGGAATCTTTGGCAGTATAGTGGGCCCTATCGTGATGAGGGTACTGGGAATAGATAGCCATATCGCTAAAGGACTGGCGTTAGGGGCTTCCTCCCATGGAGTAGGAACAGCAGCGGCCATTCAAATCGGGGCCATCGAAGGAGCATTAAGCGGACTGGCGATTGGCTTGATGGGTATCATGACAGCGGTCTTGGTTCCGGTTATTCGGTTGATTTGCAACTATTTTTCCATATAAATACGCAAAACTTTTTGCTACTTTAGCAGGAATGTACTACTTTTGCACCCGAAAAACGTTACGGATTACTCTATAACATATATAAATAAAGAAAATAAATATGATCAATTCACAAGACATTAAGAAAGGAACTTGTATCCGTTTGGACGGAAAACTCTATTTCTGCGTCGATTTCCTTCACGTAAAACCGGGTAAAGGTAATACCATCATGCGTACCACATTGAAAGATGTTGTAAAAGGCGGTCAGATCGAGCGTCGTTTCAATATCGGTGAGAAGTTGGAAGATGTACGCGTAGAACGTCGCCCGTATCAGTTCACTTATACGGAAGGCGAGCATTATCATTTCATGAACCAAGAGACATTCGATGACGTGATCATCGACAAAAACTTGATCAACGGCGTTGATTTCATGAAAGAGGGAGAAATTGTAGACGTTGTTTCTGATGCATCTACCGATACGGTTCTTTTCGCCGACATGCCTACAAAAGTTCAATTAAAAGTTACTTATACAGAACCGGGTATTAAAGGTGACACTGCTACTAACACCTTGAAACCGGCAACCGTAGAGACTGGTGCGGAAGTTCGCGTTCCGTTGTTCATCAACGAGGGCGAGATTATCGAGATCAATACGACTGATGGTTCTTACGTAGGCCGTATCCGCGAGTAATCCGGGTCTTGTCAAAATATACGGTTCCCGCTTGATAAGCAGGCGGGAACTATTTTTTAACCAAATCATAAACCTTTCCCGACTATGAAAGAAAAGACAGGAAAACTTTCCATCAAGGAATGGGCCGAAGAAGACAGGCCCCGTGAGAAAATGCTTCAAAAAGGCGCTTCCGTATTAAGCGATGCCGAATTGATCGCCATACTGATCGGATCCGGCAACAATGAGGAGACGGCCGTACAACTCTCTCAACGGATACTTCACTCCGTAAACAACAATCTGAATACATTGGGTAAACGTTCCATCAAAGAATTAACTTCCGGCTTTAAAGGTATCGGAGAGGCGAAGGCGGTCACGATCTGCGCCGCTAGGGAAACGGCGGGAAACCTCAGAGGCGTCTCCTCAAGATGCTATCCGAAGCAGCAAAGACTCCTATCTCCTATTCCGTACCCAACTATGCGATTTACCTTATGAGGAACTCTGGATCGCTCTAACCAATCCATTAAATAAGGTGATACAAAAGGTAAAAATCAGTCAGGGCGGAGTAAACCAGACTTCCGTGGATATCCGTTTGGTATTAAAAGCGGCGATCAACGCCTTGGCCTCCGGTATAATCCTATGCCATAATCATCCATCCGGTAGCCTCCGCCCCAGTACGCACGACGATGCCTTGACCGAGCGTATCCAAAAGGCGGCGAAGCTGATGGATATTAGGATACTGGACCATATCATCCTGTCCGATAGCGGTTATTATAGCTATGCGGATGAAGGAAGGCTGGTCCGGTGAAACAAATTCTCTTTTCCCCCGGTTTAGTATATAGAAGTATTAATGTATATTCGCGTATAAAACAAAAGAAGATGAACAACGAATTTCTCCAAACAGAAGAAGCGATCGTCGCTATGCTGAAGACGGTATACGACCCGGAAATACCCGTAAACGTATACGATCTTGGGCTTATATATAAGGTAGATATCGATGAGGAAAAAAATGTACGCATCGATATGACCCTCACCGCCCCGAACTGTCCGGCGGCCGATTTCATATTGGAAGATGTCCGTATGAAGGTAGAAGCGGTCGATGGGGTGAACAATGTAGAGGTAAACCTCGTCTTCGAGCCGGAATGGGACAAGGACATGATGACGGAGGAGGCTAAACTGGAATTAGGTTTTCTATGAAAATATATTTCGCCTCAGACGCACATCTGGGAGCCCGTTTCCACAAGGACCCTTTAGCCATCGAGAAGAAACTGGTACGTTGGCTGGATAGCATCAAGGAAGACGCTTCCGCCATTTGGTTTCTGGGAGATCTATTCGACTATTGGTACGAATACAAATACGTCGTGCCGAAAGGACATGTACGTTTTCTGGGGAAATTGGCCGAGTTAGCGGACAGAGGCATAGAAATACATATCTTTATCGGTAACCATGACATCTGGATGTTCGACTACTTGCCGAAAGAGATAGGCGCCATCATCCATCGGGATACCTTGACAGTCGATTTATTAGGGAAACGTTTCTTCCTCGGGCATGGCGATGAGGTAGATTTCCGGAGTAAGGCATTCCGTCTGATCAGGGCTATTTTCCGGAATAAGTTCTGCCAATGGTTATATGCAGGAATACATCCCCGCTGGACGTTCGGGTTCGCTTTAGGTTGGTCGCTCAACAGCCGGAAGAGTGGACTGGAAAAGCAAGAGGCTAAAAAGTATCAAGGGGAAGACGCTGAATATATGGTTGTTTTCGCCAAGGAATATCTAAAGACGCATCCCGATATAAACTTCTTCATTTTCGGCCATCGCCACATCATGTTGGACTTGATGTTAAGCCGTACCTCCCGTATTCTCATAGCCGGGGATTGGATGCAATTCTTCTCTTATATCGTATGGGATGGCGAGAATCTGTATATGGATCAGTTTCTGGAAGAGACGGACGGACAATCTTATCCCAACACATAAGACAGCGTTGTATGATGTGCTCATACAACGCTGTCCGGATTCTCCGCTTACTTTACCGGGATATAACCAACCTTCTTCACCGTCGCTTGTCCTTCGGCAGACATCACATAATCGATGAACGGTCGCACCTTTGAGGCATTCTTCGTCTCATAGTAGTAGAACAACGGACGGACAACCGGATAGGTCTTATTCCTTGCGTTCTCCAACGAAGGCTCCACGTAGGATTTTCCGGCATCATACGATACATGGATCGGCTTCACTTCTTTATTCAAATAAGCAAGACCTACATAGCCAATGGCTCCTTTCGTCTGGCTTACGCTTTGGATAATGGCACCTGTAGCCGGCATGCTCAAGATACCGTTCATATAGTTCTTATTTTTCAACACGCTCTCCTTGAAGAACTCGTAGGTTCCGGAAGAAGTCTCGCGGGAATAGGCCACGATCTTCATATCCGCACCACCCACTTCTTTCCAATTCTTGATCTTGCCGGTAAAAATGCCTTCCAATTGCTCCCGGGTCAGATTGGATACCTTGTTGGAAGGATGCACGACAACAGCCAGAGCGTCGTAGGCGATCACCTCCTCTTTCGTTTTCTTCCCGGCTTCTTGCAACTTCATGCGCTCGTCGAATTTCATCTTACGGGAAGCCATCGCTATATCCGTAGTGCCTTCCATCAAAGCGGAGATCCCCACGCCGGAGCCACCACCCGTCACCGTTATCTTAGCAGCTTTGTTCTTATTCATGAAATTCTCGGCTTCAGTCTGGGTAAGAGGCAAACAAGTATCGCTACCCTTTATCTTCTGGGCAAACACATTCGTAGCAAACAAACACGCTGCCATGGCAGCTAATAAAATCGTCTTCTTCATTACTTTGTATTTATCTTTTATTTACGATACAAAATAAATACTTCGGTATTTCAATGGGATGAAACAGATATTACAATCCTATGAATTAAAACTTATATTGAAGACGGACTGTCAATACATTATCCTTCCGGTCGTTCTCGTAGCCCTTCACGAGGTTACTTTTCTCATTGAAGTTAAACTCGTAGTAAGCTTGTAGACGGATATGTTTATTGAAATTATAGATACCGCCGATACCTATCGTGCTTTGAGCCAAGTCGGTTTTTGAGGTGAAGCTATTTTCCGCCCCTACCTCATTTCCACTCACCTTCGTATTCGGATCGTAAACGTCATATTTCAATACGGCGGAGAAAGGAGAGGCGCCTATATCCTGTACCAAATAAAAGAAGTAACCAAGGAAAGGGCGCTTGAACAAAGAATTTTCCGGCAAATTCTCCGGTCGGGTACTGTAGTTAGGGCTTTTACTGCTTCCGGCAATACCGGGTTGGGTACCGATCAAACCTTCCGCACGGAAAGTGGTCTTTCCTAAAGATGAAAGAAAACTAAACTGTCCATCCAAACCTAAATACTGGCGCTTCATATAAGTACCCGTCTCTCCCATATCCCTCTTAACGAAATGATTGCCACGCATCTCATACGCCTCGGTAGTCGGGTTGTAGACAAAACCATGGTAATAGGAGAAACCGGCTCCCCATTTTCCCCAGTCGCCTATCGCCTTCTCGGCACCCAGACGCCCGATGAAATCTTTCCGGCTATCCGTCTCCCGGTTGATACTGTTTCCGGCAAACAGACCGGCATCCAATCGCAAGAAACTCAATGGGCTGGTAGTCTTGGTACGTAAGGTAAGCATCGCTCCCAAGTCACGCTCATCCGGGAAGAAATACTGGATAATAGTCGCTCTCTCCGGAGATTCGAGAGAACTCGTGGAATAACAGACCTCATAACCGAAAGGACGGTTGAACACACCAGCCATCAACTGGCTACGCTTCGTCCAAGGGTCCTTGATACCGATATACAGATCACGGAAACTTACTCCCTTATCATTCACCTCGATCTGGACAGCACCTGTTCCGATCCCATCATTGTACTCGAACTTCATACGGCCCCGGCGGATACCGATCCGGTTAAACCCTTTATCCAAGTTCTCGTTCTTATCGCCCACCTTCAAGGTAGCGTCCTCCTGTCCATATTGGTATTGTCCTTGGATATAAGCGGAAACATTGAATTTGCTTAGCTTCTGGACTACCTTATCCAAGGTAGTCACTTCCGTAGCCAAGGAATCGATACGTTTTTCCACCGACTGATCCACCTCCTGCGCTCCCATACTGAATGGAAGCAGCACTAACATGAGCGCTATAACTTTTCCTAATTTCATTCCTAACTATAAAAACTATATTTGCGTCGCAAAGTTACAACGCTCCTGTTTCACACCCGTTTCACATACATTACAATCCTGTTACAGACGTCTTGCCTAATTATTCAGGGACGAATTTACATAAAATAATCGGTTCGTTCCATACATTGCACATGACTAGAATATTTGCGCGATAATTCTGGTCCATTTCGCACATTTATTGGGATATTGTGCTACCTTTGCCTCGATTATTGAAACACTATATTTATTTTTTTAATGAAGACATTAACAATCGGAGACCTAAAGGCTCGTATTCCAATCATCCAAGGTGGAATGGGCGTAGGCATCTCTCTTTCCGGCTTAGCCTCGGCCGTTGCAAATGAAGGTGGGATCGGCGTTATCTCCGCAGCCGGTCTCGGACTTTTATATAAGAAATTGTCACCCAGCAATTATACGGAAGCTGGGAATCTTGGGTTAGCGGAAGAGATCCGCAAGGCCCGGGAAAAAGCGAAAGGTATCATCGGCGTAAACGTAATGGTAGCTCTTTCCGACTTCGCTGAACTGGTGAAGACCAGTATAGCGGAAAAGGTAGACATCATTTTCAGCGGTGCTGGACTGCCTTTGGACTTGCCTTCTTTCCTCAAGAAAGATAGCGTCACCAAGCTGGTTCCCATCGTTTCCAGCGCACGTGCCGTACGTATCATCTGCGAGAAATGGAAGAATAACTATGATTATCTTCCGGATGCGGTGGTACTAGAAGGCCCGAAAGCGGGTGGACATCTGGGATATAAGGAAAACCAGTTGGAAGACCAGCATTTCTCATTGGAAGAATTATTACCTCAAGTCGTAGAGGAAGTCTCTCATTTCGAGCAGAAATACGACAAAAAGATCCCGGTAATCGCGGCAGGAGGCATTTATACGGGTGAAGATATCAAACGCATGATAGACCTTGGAGCATCAGGCGTTCAGTTAGGAACCCGGTTCGTTACCACCACGGAATGCGATGCCTCGGAAGCCTTCAAACAGACCTATATACAGGCCGAGGAGAAGGACATAGAGATCATCAAAAGTCCCGTCGGCATGCCCGGACGAGCCATCCATTGCAGTTTCCTTGAGAAAGTAAAGGCGGGAATCAAGCAACCGAAAGCTTGTCCCTTCAACTGTATCAAGACGTGCGATATATCACGCAGCCCGTATTGTATCGTCACCGCCTTATACAACGCCTTCAAAGGGAATTTCGAGAATGGATACGCTTTCGCCGGCAGTAACGCTTGGCGAGCGAATAAGATCACTTCGGTACGAGAAACCATTACCGAGTTGATGAATGAATGGAAAGCGAAATTATAAGCACAAAAAAAGCCTCCGGGAACGGGGGCTTTTTTTTATATTCGAAGGTAAGTATCTCCATTATTGCTCGGCTAACCAAGCAGCCAGCTCATCCCGGTTCGCGGCGGCATCTTGCACGCCGGCTTGGGCAGCTTGATCGAAATATTGCATAGCGGTCGTATAATCCTTCTTCATCGCATAAGCGACACCTAGGTTATTCCATGCTTCCGGCAAATTAATACCTTGCAAACGACTGATGGCCGGATCGTAAGCACCAGTCTCAATCTCAAGGGCCGCCGTATTTAATTGAGCGATCGGGTCGGTCGGATAAAGACGAACGGCGATATCGAATACCTCCTTGAACTGATCGCTACCTTTATCATAAGAATTGGCTACCAAGAACATCTCATTCAAACTTAAATATTGAGGTTTCGTCTTGATCACTTGCTTGGCCTCGTTCACGTCGAACGGACGTGCGATATAAGCCAAGGTATAATCAATACGTCTTAAAGGAGGATAGTATTTATCCAATAATATCTTATACGTCCGACCTCCGTTCAAGGCATGTAGTTTAGCCTTGCGCTTGTTTATATCTTGAATATCCAAGATCTCCAGAATCTCCTTCTTATTCGCCAAATCCGATTTCGTAACCTCTTGACGCAATCCGATCCAATCCTCACCCATCCAATTTACTTTCATCAAGGAAGGGTCCATCTTCTCCTTATCTTTCATGTAAGCGACAAAAGCCTTGGCACGACTCTCGGACAATCTCATATTATAATCGTAGCCACCTTCCGGGGAAGCGTATCCGGTAACCTTAAATTCGGTAAAGCTAAGATTCTTATCGTTACGGACTTCCGTTACAATCTTATTCACCTCATTCAGCACGGTAGCGTTATCCTTGAAATCACGTAACAATACGGACTTGCCTACCTCAAAGTTTAAATAAGCGGAATGCGTCTCGCTCCGTTGTTTCACAGGTTCTACCGGAGGAGTAACATAGCTAAGCTCATAAACGGGAGGAGCTAACGGAGGCAATACACGGCTCATCACCCCATAGATGTCATTTGAGACCTCACAAGAAGCGCATCCCGTGGTATTCTCATCCACCATCAAGGTAGCGTTTCGCATCCATCCCGCATAGGGTACGGACAATTCCACCGGAATCAATTCCGGCCCCTTCTTCGTCTGACGGATAATCAAGCTAGGAGTTTGGGGAAATTCATAACTATCGAAACCCAACTCACGGTTCAACGCCTTCATACGTGCCCGCCCGGTAATCACGATCGGGTTAAACTGGTAAGACTGCGATTTATCCACCGATTGCAATACCGGTGTCAGGATGACCATCTCTTGGGATTTCAAACGCAGATTGCTCAGATTGGTCGTAAAATTCATCATAAGCTGGCTTCCGTCCTTCTTTGCGCTTACATTCTCGAAACTAACAGTTCCTCGCACACCGTTCTGTGCCTGTAGGCTCACACCTCCGAGGAACAATAAAGCGATACATATACTCAATAAATGTCTCATATCTCTCTAGATCGTTTTTTAGTGGATAAAATAAATGATAGAAAGGGCCGCTTTCGTTACACCCCAATAGTTCGAGTTCTTGGTCTCGATCTTGGAGCCACATTCCCCGCAATTATACTTATCATAATGTACACGGGCATAACCGGCGCCGATAGCGGCTTCTATACTCCAACGCTTATTCAGTATCCATTGATGTCCCAACGTAAGTCCGCCACCGTACAAATAACCATCATAACGATGGTCCTTCAAATTAGGGAATATGCCAAAGGGTAATTTAATCCCAGCGATATTATACTGTCCGCCCAACGCATGCACGCCAATAAACGTACCGTTGAATTTCTCGCAAGTCCAATAACGCACTTCCGGCATGACAAGCCAGTGCTTCAGTTTCTTACCGTCATTGAACTTGAAAGGATTATATCCCGCCGAGACATCCAATGTAACCTTTTTGCTTAAGCCCACCTCGAATCCTAAGTTCGGAGTCGTAGTCGCGTCGTAGAGAAGATTGTTCTTCAACGCGAAATGTTGTGCGCTCATAGATAAGGAAAATAACAATGCTAATCCAAGTAAAAATGCTTTCTTCATTTCTTATAAGCTTAATGATTTGAAGAAGAAACAGGAATAAACGGGTTTTAGTTTTCGATAAGCGTTAATAAGATATGATCATTAAATTTAATTATATTAATAGTAAAGGGAATGCGGAAGGCGCTTTTATCGCTTATCCACATTCCCTTTAACTTACTTATAAATATACGATTACTGCTTGATGTCGCCTAATTCGACCAGCTTATTGACAATCGCATAGATCGTAAGACCGCTGGCACTATGAATTTGAAGTTTCCGAGCGATATTACGACGGTGGGTGATGACCGTATGCGTAGAAAGAAACAAACGATCCGCTATCTCCCGGTTTGTCATTCCCTTCACGACGCAGACTACGATCTCTTTTTCCCTCGAGCTTAACGATTGTTGCTCGTCATCCCCTTCCGGCTCGTCATCCGGAAGTACCTCGGCGTTCAACCGTTCCAATTTGTGCTTGATCTCATCAGCGCTATCGTATATGTTAATTTGTTCATCATAAGAACGCAATAACACACTGTCTGAGACAGAATATAATAAAGCGATACATTTCATCTCGGCACAGCCGCTTTCCTCCTTCAAATGCTGCAACGTGAAATAGCCGGGCAAAGCCGGGTTCACGATCAACACATCCGGTTTGTGCATACGAAGCGAGTCGAAAAGAGATTCCACCGAATGAATCTCCACCATCTGGATACGGAAACCCGGTAACCGTTTCAACAGGTTCTCCAGTCCGCTCCTTATGATAACAGAAGGTTCGGCTATCGCAATCTTTAGATTTGTACTCATCGATTCATGCTTATAATTGTTTTTCCAAAGCCAATATGGCCGGTACAAACAAATAATCCTCCCCACGGGTATGTGAAGCCAAGTCTTCCTCCGTGGCAAAAATATCGAACAAGACACTATTCAGCATATTCGTACCCGCTCCCGGATAGTATTTGATCAGGATATTTTTCAACTCCGTGATCTTCATCTCGATCTGATCATGACGCTTACGGAAGATCGTAATATTGTATTTCGGATCTCTCTTTCCTTCCAACAAATTACGGACATAAGGGAAAACAGCACGTTCCTCATAAGACATATGTTTATTTACCTCCTCCGCATACTCATCGAAAAACTTCGTGATCACAAAAGCGACATCCTCCGGGCACCCGGATATAGCGTCTACCAATTTACGACGGATATGTGGCAAGCGGAAGTTCAAGAAGTAAATAGCGGATCAAGTTCTCGATCGACAGGCATTTGCTGATATTCTCGACAGGCGTATTCACTTCCTCGACCAAGAAATTCACGACCGTCAGGAAAGTACAAGCATCCACCCCATTCTGCCGGCAAACCTCCCCGATATTCTTCTCTCCGAACCCGAGCGCTATACCAAAGCGGCTCATGACTAAAACCATCGGATAGTTCTCGCAGATCAGATCACTCATTTTATCGGTTTCCCGGTACATTCCATTTTTATACATAGGCTTCTTTCTAACTTGTCTTGGTGTTTGAATAGCCAAATATACTCCTTTTTCTTCCATATCTCGTACATTTATTATTATTTCACAAAGGCTTAAAGGACGACTCCGTCGGCACGACCGCTATACACTCAGTCTCT
>ERZ772877.691-NODE-691-length-21498-cov-6.65551_pt1 | contig 21498 bp, 23 predicted proteins | sample MGYA00580583_ERZ772877 | MGnify/ENA primary metagenome ERZ772877 (study PRJEB29015, sample SAMEA2737661) | human gut metagenome | biome: human gut; feature: human-associated habitat; material: faeces | place: China | collected 2012 ... | reverse complement strand
TAACTCCTCGGTGAAGTTATGTAAAGCACGACACGCCGTTCCATTCGTGCCGCAAGGCACAAATGATGAGCAGGGTTTGGGGTTGGACCGCGTTTGCGAAGCACAGCGGAGCAATGAAAGCCCCAGTGGGGCTTTTAAGCGGCAGCGCGGTCTGCAACAGCAGATGGAGGGGCGTGGCCCCGACAAGCGCTACCCCAACAAGATCACTTCGGAAATGCAGACGCATTGCAGAAGTGAAGTCCCAGTGGAGCACAACATTTTCAAGAATTGAAAATTTGTGGCCACGGGACGGTTCTTGCCCTCTACCGCTGCGCTCAAAACCGTTTCTGGGTAATTGTTTCCGAATTGTTAAGACGCAAAAAATAAGTAGAGGTGATTCTGCTCATGTAATGGGGTCGCCGTTTGACCTGAACGAAGTTCCTGCCCCTGTTTGTGCAGCGGCGTTGACGAAAAGTCGGTATCACGTTCGGTCGGCTCATGAGATTTTCAAGGTGCGTTTCCCGTAAAAGAAAAATACCGCCCATGCAGCATAGCGATGGATTTTGTCGGGTGAAACAGCGGCAAAATGAATCGGGTGTGTTGCGGGGCGGTAAATTCTTTTGCGGACTTTCCCTCACTGAAGTGGTGGGTCTCACGGTGATAACCAACCACTTTCTGTGGCTGTGTTCAAAATGAACACGACCACATCTTGTGGATGGTTTCAAACCAATCCACAAAATCAATGGGATTTACAAGAAAAGTACCACGGCATGTAGAATGCGTCAAGAGGGTTTTGAAAAATTTATTGAAGTGAAGCAAGAAAAGTATGACACATCTTGTAGCTTTAGGAAAAAATACGCTATGTGAATCAGAACAAACCCCATTTTCTGTCTGCGGTAGATTTTTCTATTGCCGGCAGCAACAGGATGTTGCATTCTTGACCATTGTCTAACAATCGATGCAAAAAAATGCAGGGGAAAAACCCCTCAGATGGTTAGGCAAAACAAATTCACAAAGTAAAAATAGCACTCCCACCGGGCGTTGCCAAGCAGAAACAGACAAGTTTACAGGGACAAAATTTTTTCGATGCGGGAAACGTTTTGCCTCCTCTATGCCGCAGGGGAAGCTCCAATAACGAAATCTTTTTCAAAATCTCCGAAAATGCCTAAACTTCTTGACAGAGGAGACGGCAGGGCGTATTATTTTGGCAGAAGGACCGCTGAGAAGCGGCTTTTTATAGAATGAAAAGTTAGCTTTGCCTAACTCAAAACTCTGCCCTATACGAAGAAATATATCTCTTCTATTTACAGGTAGAAAATAAATAGAGAAGGAACGTATCACGATGAAAATCTACACATTTGGTGCAGAGGATGCCCCGGTGCTGTTGCTGCTGCCGGGCACCTGTTGCCATTGGAAAAGCAATTTCGGTGCGGTGATCCCGCTTCTGGCTGACAGCTTCCGGGTGCTGTGCGTCAGCTACGATGGTTTTGATGAGACTGAACAGACTGAATTTCCAACCATGCTGGAGGAGACCGAAAAAATCGAGGCCTACCTCAAGACCCACTGCGGCGGTCACATCCGGGCGGCCTACGGCTGCTCTCTGGGCGGCTCGTTTGTGGGGCTGCTGGCGGCACGGCAGAACATCCACATGGACTGTGGCATTCTGGGCAGCTCCGATTTGGATCAGGCGTCGCCGCTGACGGCAAGCTTGCAGACTGATTTTCTGCTGCCATTGATCTACCCTGTGGTGCGGGACGGAAAGATTAAGGCGAAATTTCTCCAAAAGCGTCTGGACAAGTGTGCTAAAGAGTCGGGGGATTATGTCAAAGCCTTTCTGAAAATGTTCGGTGAGGCCCGCCCTTATGTGACCATGCAGAGCTGTAAAAATCAGTTCTACTCCGATCTTATCACTCCGCTGCCGGATAAGATCCATGTGCCCGGTACCGAGATCCATATTTTTTACGCCCTGAAAATGGGCGCAAAATATCGTGTCCGGTATCAGCAGCATTTTGCACATCCTGTTCTCCATGAGCAGAACTTGCAGCACGAGGAATTGCTGGCCTGTCACCCGGAGAAGTGGGCGCATCTGGTAAAAAGCATTGCATTGTGAGCGGTAAAACGTATCTGGAGCAAGCAGGATTTTGTCAGATCCAAAGCCACAAAAATAAAAAGGGCTGGCTTTGCATCACAGCACAGAAATGAGGTGTGATCATGTCGAAAAAAGCAACGGAATTTCAAAGAAAAGCAATGAGCTGGATGTACCGGGGCAAGGAAATCTTCAAGCCTTTGAACACCGGCTGGATTGACAAGAATGTTGCCTGCGTGCGCGAATGGGTGGCAAATATCTTCTTTTACCGCAAGGGCGATACCACCATTATGATCGATGCCGGATACAACTATGACCGGTTGGCAGAGAAGATGCACTGGCTGGGGATCGACCCGCAGTCCATCCGGCACATTCTGATCACCCATCAGGACACCGACCATGTAGGCGCGGTGGAAGCAGATAGTCCGGGGCTGTTCCGGAACGCAAAGCTGTACATCGGCGAGATCGAGAACCGGTATCTGACCGGAGAAGCACGCCGCAAGGTCATCTATCATCTCTATAAATTACCGCAGGTCACGATCAACAACGAAAAGGTACTGCTGCACGATGGGCAGGTACTTGACATTGACGGCGTCAGGATCGAGTGTTTTCTGGTCCCCGGCCATACATGGGGACATATGGTCTACCTCATTGACGATAAGTACCTTTTTACCGGCGACACGCTGTGGTTTGGCGCGGATGGCGGCTACAGCTTCATTTCCTCGCTGGCGGAGGACAATAAGCTGGCTGTGCAGTCACTGGCGGAGCTGGAGCGGAAACTGCGCGGACGTGGGCTGCATCCATATTTCATCACCGGTCACACGGGATGGACGGACAATTTTGCCTTTGCGTTTGCCCACAAAGACAAGCACTGTTCACCACTCAAAAAACGAGTACACGACCCATCGGCACCCTATGATGCCTACGACGAATCGGACGACACCGAAGAAAATGCAAAGAGCGGTTTTCTGAAAGGCGTGGGAAGATGAAGGACAGCGAATTACAAATTGACCGTAGCTGCCATGTGCTATATTCCAAACCCTGCAAAAAGGAAATTCTGGCGAAAATCACTCTGCACTATCCGGAGGTGGAGCGCGAGGCGGTCTGGGAGCAGGTGCAACTGAGATACGCAGAGCTTCTTTCCAAGTGGCGCACCGACCTCGGCGGTAAAAAGAATTTTCACAACGGCGTAGGCGGCACCTACGACTGCATCGCCATCATGTGCTTTTACGATGTGTGCCGGGATGTGGTCACATTCCGCGAAATGGAAGAGATGGAAGAAAATCTGATCCTGCCGGCCTTCCGGAAGCTGCGTTTTGTTGATATCAACAAGCCGTTTTGGAGGAAGCTGATGTATCGGGCATTCAGCACCGCCCAAAAGCACTGTGACACATGGCATGATTACGAGATGGATGTTGCGCCTTACGAAAACAGCAAGCCCATCTATTATGAATTTACGGCGTGTCCGGCAGCGGAATTTGCCAAGCAGTTCGGATTTGCGGACATTATGCCCGCCCTGTGCAATGTGGATTTTGCAGCGATGGAGCTGCTTCACGCAAGGCTGGTGCGGACGACCACCTGCGTGGACGGTTGCCGATGCGACTATACCATCTGCGGCGACAAGGATCCGTACTTAAAGGAGCATCCAGAATACCGGGACGAAAACGGATACAGGAGGAACAGGGAATGCTCTTACAGGTGATTCTGGAAGGTCTTGGGTTGGGAGTTCTGCTGGTTCTGATCTGCGCTGCGGGCATCCGTAAGGGGGCTGTTGGGATGGTGCATCTTTACAGCCTGGAGGTGCAGGAGCGGTGCGTAAAACTGGGGCTTACAAGCCCGGAACGCATCCGACGCAACAGCCTGCTGTTCAAAGCCGTCTGCGTTCCCGGCTACATCGCCTATGTGCTGGTCTGTGTCTATGGGATAAACGGTGCAAAGGGTTTTATTCAGGGTTTCTGGCAGTTACTCGTCATCTTGTCCGTTATGAATCTCATAGACCGCCTGTTGGTTGACGGCTACTGGGTGGGGCACACGAACGCATGGACGATCCTCGGAACGGAGGATCTGAAGCCCTACATTACTGCAAAAGACAAGCAGAAAAAGTGGCTGTTCGGCACGGTGGGCATGGCAGTCATAGCGATGGTGCTGGCGGCAATGATGACTGCTTTTATTCATTGAGGAAAGGAACTGCGATGAGGTTTAAGACATTTGGAAATCGGAATGATCCCGCTGTTTTGTTTTTTCATGCAATGGGCGTGACGGGAGAGAGCAGCGAACCGGTTGCGCAATATTTACAGAATCGGTATTTCTGCATTTTACCAACCTCCACCGTGTACTGCAAAGGGCAGAAATATGTCAGCAAGGCAGACGAGGTTCGTCAGGTGGAAGAATACCTGAAATCGCAGGGGGTGGAACGCCTTGAACTAGTTGTGGCTTCTTCGATCGGTGCTGACCTTGCCATGGCGTTTTTGACAGGCACGAAGCTGCCCATCGGACATGTTTTCTTTGACGGCGGGCAATTTGCACAAATCGGAAAAGGTACGCGCCACATGATGACACCGTTTCTGTATCTGGCCATCAAGAGCCTGTACTGGTCAAAGGGCGGCACATTGAAAAAGATACTGTGGTGTGACGATGATTCCATAAAGCCGTATTTTATAGCCGCAGGGAAAAATCTGACCTACACAAATTTGCGGCGACAGATTCTGGACAGCCTGGAGGATAAACCCTTTCCAGCACTTTCCGAAGAACTGCAAAAGTATCTCTATTTCGAGTTTGGCAGCATAGAAGAGCATTTCAAATACCGTCAAGCGGTGATAGAAGCCTATCCCTGCGGCAATTACCCCGTATTTGAGGGATACGATCACATGCAATATCAGATTCGTAATCCGAAGGGCTTTGCTGAAATGCTGGCATTTATCGCTGAGCAGGACGGTATGCCGAAGCTGCCGTTTATCAGAAAGTGAGAGGACCCGATATGAAATACAAAATCGAGAAAAACACCGTGCAGGAGACGCTGATCCTCCCACTGTATTCCCGGAAGCTGTGCACCGAACTGTATCCGAACCTTTACAGGGACGAAACGGCGGTGCGTCTGATTAACCAGATCGACTACGATTTTTCGCAGGCAGAGAAAAACTCCCGCAGTCTGATGCAACGCTTTGGTGCGCTGGAGGTCGCCATGCGACAGAATGACCTTACCTTTGAGGTGCAGGCGTACCTGAAAACGCACCCCTGTGCGGCAGTGGTCAATCTGGGCTGTGGGCTGGATAACACCGGCAGAGCCTGCGACAACGGCAGCTGTAAAATCTACAATCTGGACTTCCCGGATGTGATCGCCTTGCGGCAGCAGCTGCTGCCCGCCGGGGAGCGGGAGCAAAACATCCCCTGCGACCTGAAAGACCCCGCATGGTTTGACCGTATCGATGCCACCGGCGGGGCGGTATTCTTTGCCTCAGGGGTGTTCTATTACTTCCTGACCCAGCAGGTCAAGGCGCTGGTGCAGGGGATGGCGGACGCTTTCCCCGGCGGTGTGCTGGTCTTTGATGCTGCCAACCGTACGGCGGTGAAGATGATCGCCAAAACGTGGCTCAGGACGGCGAAAATCAAGGATGTGGGAGCATATTTCGCGGTTTCGAATGCGAAAAGCGAGCTTTCCCCATGGGACAGCCGTCTGCAAGTGTCCAGCCGGGGCTATATGCTGGGTTACAACGACCTGAAAGACCCTTCTGTCAGCGGCTTTTTCCGCTTCCTCGCAAGGGTCGGGGACAACGGGATGAAAATGCAGATCGTGAAGATCAGATTTGGAGGCAAGAAATGAAAATTCTGGTATATGGTGCAGGCGTTCTGGGGTGCAATCTGGCAAGAAATCTGCTGCGCGCCGGAAAGGATGTCACTCTGCTTGCGCGGGGAAACTGGGCTGCGGAGATCAAGCAGAACGGCCTGCGGATCAAGGACAAATTTTCGCTCCGCACCTCGGTCAGTCGCATTCCGGTGGTGACGGAGCTTGCACCGGATGCAATGTACGATGTGATCTTTGTGGTCCTGCGCTATACACAGCTGGATTCCGTTCTGGACACGCTGCGGGAGAATCGGACGAAAAACATCGTATTTGTGGGCAACAACGTACAGACAGAAGCATTGGCGGCGGCACTGCCGGAAAAGAACGTCCTGTTTGCCTTTGCGCTTTCTGCCGGGCATCGGGAGGCTGACCGGGTGGTCTCCATCGACCTGAAAAAGATCACCATTGGGCAGCTGACGGGTGCAAAGTCCAATAAACAGTTGATCGGGCGCATCTTCCACGGCACAAAATATAAGGTTGTTTACGAGCCGAACATGGAGGATTATCTGCTTTGCCATGCTGCGTTTGTGATGCCGGCGGCTTTTGCTTGCTATAAGACAGACGGCGACCTGAAAAAGCTCCGGGGAGATACCGCGTACCTGAACCGTGTGCTGGATGCCAACATCGAGGGATACCGCGCCATCCGAGATGCCGGGCACACCATTCTGCCCAAGGAGGATGCAGACTTTGAAGGGGAGAAATACCGCAAGACCTGCCTGCGCTTTTTCAAGCTGATGTGTGCCACCTCGCTGGGCAAGCTCTGCGCCTCCGACCATGCCATGAACGCCATCGACGAAATGAGTGCGCTGAACCGGGATCTCAAGAAATTTTTCGATGCGAACGGCGCAGCCTACCCGGTGTGGCAGGCACTGGAAGCGGAAGCCGGGAGGTATCTGCAATGAAATACGCCGGGATGCCTTTTGGAATGTGGGTGCTGTTTTCAGGCTCCTTTCAAAAACAACTGACCGCTGTGCTGGGCTATGATGCAGCCACCGCAAGAGCCATCACGAAAAAGGCGAAGCCGCAATACCGGCAGATTATTGCTGGTTTGCCGGAGTTTGAAAAGGCCGACCGTTTCAAAATGAATCTTGTCAACTGCGCCATGGTCGGCGCGTTCATCCTCTCCATGCCGCAACGTCCGGAGGTGGACAGGCTGACGGATTACTACGCAAGATCCATGATGACAAAGCCCATGCAGTGGTTCTGCCGCAAAAGCGGAAAAAGCAAGTTCACCCCAAAGGATATTGCCGCTATGAAAGCCACTGCCGCCCTGAAAGCCGCCGACCGCAACCCCTACTCGTGGAACATGGAATTTTACGAATACCCTGACGGCAGCGGCTACGAAGGACGCTTTACCAAGTGCGGCATCTGTGTGCTGATGAAGGAGCTGGGGCTGTACGACCTGACCCCTGCTTTGTGCCGTCTGGACTACACCATGAGCGAAGCGGGCGGCGTGACCGACTTTGTGCGGCAGTACACCCTTGCCTCCGGCGGACCCTACTGCGACTGCGGGTACAAAAAGAAGGGGTGACGGACGATGAAGGCGAAGGAAACCTATCTTTCCCGTGACTTTCGGGAGACTGCGGCGCAACGCTTTCCTGCGCAGGCAAAGCAGCTGAACGCCGCTTTTGATATGCGCCTGAATGCGCTGCTGGCTGAAAACGCGGGTGCAAGCAAGGAAAAGCAATACCACCTCAAGCGGCAGATCTTGCCGGGCATTTCGGCCTACGAGACCTTGCAGCGGGTCATGCCGAAAGAGGAGGCACTGCAAACCGTTCACGGCTATGTGGAGCGGCTTGCGAGAACGAGCCACAAACAGCTTGCCGCCCTGCTGCACATACCGGGGTTTTACCGCCTTGTTCCCGGCGTTTTCGTCAAATCCACCCGGAGCGTTTTTGGCCCGGCGGCGGGCTTTGTCCCAAAAGAACTGCAGACCGGTAACGGCGTCTGGCGTGTGGATATGATGAAGTGTCCCTATCACGACACCTGCACAGAATACGGCTGCCCAGAGCTGTGTCGCAGCTTTTGCGACAGCGATGACATCAGCTATACCGGGCTGCATCCGAAGCTGATCTGGGAGAGAAGCATGACGCTGGGGCGCGGCAATGACCGCTGCGATTTTTGCATGAAGGTCAGATAATAGCGGGGAGGCATATTGGCATGGAGATCAAACGATTCGGCAATATAGAGGGAAAGACCATGATGCTGCTGCACGGAAATCTTATGTGCTGGCGGCAGTTTGAGGACTTGATCCCGCTGCTGGAAAGGAAATTCTGCGTGTATGCCGTCAGCTTCGACGGCTTTGATGGAACCGGTGAAACGACCTACACGACTGCCCGGGATCAGGCGGATAAGTTGGCTGCTTATATTGAAAAAGAGCTTGACGGACAGTTGGATCTGCTTTTTGCAGAGTCGCTGGGCTGCGGACCGGCTGTTTTTCTGAAGGCTTCCCCAACCGTTCAGATCGATCGGATGATTCTCAGCGGGCCGGAGTATCTGGATTTCGGAGTGCTGAATCGACTGATTTTGAAGGTCATGCCGCAAAAGCAATATCGAACGGCACACGAAAAGTACATGCCTGCATGGGCACTGCGCTTTATGGGGCAGACGGAGCAGGGAATGCAGACTATGCTCCGCCGTATCCCGGATCATATCAGTTTGGAATCCGTCCGGGCCACTTGGGAGGCAGGACTTTATCTCTATCGAACGGACTTTTTGGTACAGCCCGATGCAAAGGTCGCCTGTTGGTACGGAGAAAAAGAAGGGCACATGAAAAAGGCCATCCAGCGGCTGCGGACGGCATATCCGAGCCTGATCGTCCGCTGTTTCCCCGGTTTCGGCCATGGCGAGATCATCAATCATCCGGCACTGCTTGTGTCGGAGATGGAACGCTTTTGGCTATTATGATTACGAACAGGAAGCGAAGAAAATGAAGAAAGAAGAATCAAAGCAGTTCATCCGCTGGTGCATCGCGGCTGCGGTGTATGAGAAAAAGCACTCTGCGCACCTCGCAGGATGACAGCGATTGAAGATCAGAAACGGTTCGCAGATCTGTTCCGGAAACTGGATGCGGAGATTCACAATGTTCCGGGCGGTCATGTGGGCTTCATCGTTCAGGCGGAACGGTATCTTGATTTGATGGAAACATTTTTGCAGAGAAATGGAATTTGACAGTTCACGTCTGCGAATCAGTAAGAAAAAGCGAATCTTCAGGAAAAGAGAATGGCTATGTATAAATCACTTTTTGATCTTTCCCCGGAGCAAACTGCTTCTACGGCGATGCCCCGCACCGTCGTGTTCTCCAACGGAACGGGGAGCGGGAGTATGACCATCTGTCCACTGTTTTCGGGGGCAGAACTGTACTACAACGATATGCATCTTGTTTCCTTTGACGAGGCTCCCGCACCAGCGCGGAATGTGATCGAGATCAACCACTGCCGCGTGGGGCGTTACGAGTGCAGTTTTGGGGAAAATAGCTGCTGCTATCTGGCAGCAGGGGATTTTGCGGTGTGTGCAGCAGCGCGCAAGAAATCCTCCTCCTGCTTCCCATTGCGGCACTATCACGGCATTACCATTCTGCTGGATCTGGATGCAATCTCGCCGGAAATGCGGAAACAAATGGAATGGTACAGCGTAGACCTTGATGTCATACGGCGGCACATCTGCACGGAAAACCGCTGCTGTATCCTGCGGTCAGAACCGACCATTGCCCATATTTTTTCAGAGCTTTACACAGCGCATTCTGTGCCGGACACCGGCTATCTTCGGCTGAAAGTGCTGGAGTTGCTGCATATTCTGACCCGGCTGAAAAACAGGGAAGATGTGCAGCAGACAGAGTATTTCAATCAGCATCAGGTGGAGTGTGTGAAGCAGGCTGCGGCTCTTCTCACGCAGGAACTGACAGTTCGCCGTACAATCGAACAGCTTGCACAGGAGGTCGGCCTTTCGCCTACGGCATTAAAAAGCTGTTTCAAAGGCATTTACGGAAGCTCGGTCTATGCGTATCAGAAAGAGTACCGGCTGCAGCTGGCACAGAAGCTACTACTCGAAACCGATTGCACGGTTGCTGAAATCGCCCATCGGGTCGGGTACGAAAATCCGAATAAGTTTTCTTCTGCATTTCGGGAAGCAGCCGGCATGACGCCTACGGAGTATCGGAAGATGCGTCCGATTGGATAGATTCTGTCGATTTGGTTCTTGCACAGAAAGTCCGGTTCCAGTAAAATCAGTATCGTGATTAGTTGAAGCTAACGCCGATATTCTGATTTTGTGGAGGAAATTGATAATGCGTTTGATGAAAAGAATTCTGAGTGCAGCTGCTGTGCTAGCTCTGTCTGCTTCTCTTCTGGTTGGCTGCAGCAGCGGCACGGCGAGCTCTGTTCCCGTTTCTGCAAGTTCTGCCGCAGAAAGCACTGTTTCTTCCGTAGAAGAGACCGCCTCTTCTGCTGTGGATGAAAACGAAGCTGCCGCTGCACAGCTGCTGAACGACCTAACAGGCAGCTATCAGGAACTGTGGCCGGTGATTCTGGCGGACGAATATAAGCAGACATGGCTGGATGATTGTACCGCCCTTGTGGGAGAGGAAAATGCGGAAGCTGCCTTTGAAAAGCTCTCTTCAATGGTTACGAGCGATGTCTACGGCGAGGATGCCGTCGAGGCCTATGCCAACGGCGGCGAAGCCTATTTCTGCGGCTTTACCAATAGCCTTGCGACCTTGACCTTCGATGGCGAAACTTCCACCATTTCCGGCACCGATAAGGATGGCAATGAGCTGTTCTCCCATACCTATCACTACATTGGCATGGAGCCTGTGCATGGACTGTATGAGTTTGAAAGTGATGATGCCGATTCCGGCGAGTTCACCTACTTTTTCCTCGCGCCAGACACCAGTGCGGAAACCTACCACATTGAGTTTCGCTATGGTTCGGATGCAGAAGCTCTGAGCCAGTACGATGCAGGCGAATATGCTTACTGGGTGGCATCTGGCATTTCTACGGATTGCGACCAGACTATGATCGACAACTGCATTGAGCTGTTCTGTACTGAAAATCTAGCAGGTTAATACGCAGAATGTGCTGTGGAGCAAAAACGCCACGGCACATTTTTGCATAAAAATTATTTGAAGGAGGTCTTTCCGTGAAAAAACAGTCCGATCTTTCCCGGCTGATGGGCTACGCCGGGAACTACCGATATTTCACCTACGCTTCGTGGGTGCTGTCTGCGGTCAGTGCGCTGGTGGCGCTGGTGCCTTTTGTGTACATCTGGAAGATCCTGCGGGATGTGCTGAACGCCGCGCCAAACTATGCGCAGGCGGTGAACATCCCCCATTACGGCTGGATGGCAGTGTTGTTTGCGGTGCTGTCCTACCTCATTTACATTGCGGCGCTGATGTGCTCCCATCTGTCGGCGTTCCGGGTGGCGACCAATCTGCGGCTGGCGGTGTCAGAGCATCTGGCGGTGCTGCCGCTGGGCTTTTCCGAGAACTTCGGCAGCGGCAAGCTGCGTAAGATCATCCATGAGAGCACCGGATCCGCCGAGACTTATCTTGCCCACCAACTGCCCGACCAGTACAACGCCATCGCCACCCCGGTGGGGCTGCTGGTTTTGCTGCTGGCGTTCGACTGGCGGCTGGGTCTGCTGAGCCTTGCGCCGGTGGTGCTGGCTTTTCTCATTATGGCGACCATGACTGGCAAGCGGATGGCTGAAAAAATGCGGCAGTACGGCAACGCCTTGGAGGCTATGTCCAATGAGGCCGTGGAGTACGTCCGGGGTATCCCGGTGGTCAAGACCTTCGGGCAGTCGGTGTTTTCCTTCAAAAAGTTGAAGGCCGCCATTGATGAGTACGAAAAGTGGGTCGTCTCCTACACCAAAGATCTGCGACTGCCCATGATGTTCTATACCGCCGCCGTCAACGGGGTGTTCGCCTTTTTGATCGCGGGCGGGCTGCTGTTCACGACCCACGGCGTCACCCCGGAGTTTCTGCTGAACCTGCTGTTCTATATCATCATCACGCCGGTGATCTCCCTGACCCTGACCCGTATAATGTACATGAGTGAGAACAAGATGGTGGTGGCGGATGCGCTGGCACGCATCGACTCGGTGCTGGAGGCGGCGCCCATGCAGGTGCAGGCTGTTCCGCAGTACCCGAAGGATTCCTCTGTCACGTTGCGGGATGTGCATTTCAGCTACGACGGAAAAACCGAGGTCATCAAGGGCGTTTCGCTGGACATTCAGCCGGGACAGACGGTGGCTTTTGTAGGTCCCTCCGGCGGCGGCAAATCCACACTGGCAAACCTGATTTGCCGGTTCTTTGATGTGCAGAGCGGCAGCGTCCGGGTGGGCGGAGCGGATGTGCGGGCTATCCCCAAGGAAGAACTGATGGACACCATCTCCTTTGTATTCCAGAACAGCTGCCTGCTCAAGGGTAGCTTTCTGGACAACGTCCGTCTGGGTAGGCCGCAGGCCACCGAAGCCGAGGTGCTGGCGGCGCTGAAAGCTGCACAGTGCATGGATATCGTGGAGAAGTTCCCGGCGGGCATCCACACGGTCATCGGCACCAAGGGCGTGTATCTTTCCGGTGGCGAGCAGCAGCGCATTGCCATTGCCCGCGCCATGCTGAAAAATGTGCCCATCCTGATCCTGGACGAGGCCACCGCCTTTGCCGACCCGGACAATGAAGCAAAGGTGCAGGCAGCCTTTGCCCAGCTTGCCAAGGGCAAAACGGTGCTGATGATCGCGCACCGCCTGTCCACAGTCGCCAACGCCGACTGCATCTATGTGGTGCAGGATGGGCAGATTGTGGAATCCGGCACAAAGGACGAACTGTGTGCGCAGAACGGTCTGTTTGCCCGGATGTGGCAGGAGTATCAGGCGTCGGTGCAGTGGAAGGTCGCAAAGGAGGGGTAAGGAATGATCGAAAAAATTCAACACGCCACAGCCAGCTCCCCGGAGGGCGCAAAGGGGCTTGTAAAGGGCGTTCTGGCCTGTGCGTTCCAGAACATGGCGTTCATGCTGCCCACCGGGCTGCTGTATCTTCTGGTAAAAGACCTGCTGGCAGGCTCTACGAGCGGGAGAAGCACCTTTTATCTGGTGGGATGCGTTGCCTGCTTTGTGCTGATTTTGCTGACCACATGGTTCCAGTACAACGGCACCTATTTTACCACCTATAAAGAGAGCGGCACTCGCCGCCTGACCCTTGCAGAGCGGCTGCGCAAGCTGCCCTTGTCCTTCTTTGGCAAGCGGGATCTTGCCGACCTGACCAGCACCATCATGGCGGACTGCGAGGTACTGGAAAAGGACTGCTCCCACTTCATCCCCGGTCTGTTCGGTTCCCTCATCTCTACCGTGCTCATTGCCCTGAGCCTGTTCGCCTTTGAGTGGCGGATGGCACTGGCGGCTCTGTGGGTCATTCCGGTATCCGCTGCCATCGTGGTGGGCAGCTATCGGGTACAGGATAAGGTGCAGGCCAGGACCATGGCGGCGAAAATGGCCTGTGCGGACGGCATTCAGGAGTACATCGAGACCCTCCGGGACCTGAAAGCCAGCAATGCGGAGCAGCGGTATCTGTCTGGCCTTTCCGACAAAATTCGGACAGTGGAAAAGCAGTCTATTGAGGCAGAGCTGGAAACAGCGCTGTTTGTGTCCTCCGCCGGCATGGTGCTCAAGCTGGGTATTGCGTCGGTGGCGCTCACCGGTTCGGTGCTGCTGGTGCAGGGCAGTATCGACGTACTGACCCTGTTTCTGTTCCTGATGGCGGCATCCCGGATGTACGACCCCATGCAGGGGGCTTTGCAGAATCTGGCGGCGGTCATTGCCATGCGCACCAATGTGGGGCGGATGAACGAGATTCTGGACGCTCCCCTGCAGACCGGTAGCGAGCAGCTGACCAATCAGGGCTGTGATATCGTGTTCGACCATGTGGGCTTTGCCTACAACTCCGGCGAGACGGTGCTGCGGGATGTTTCCTTTACCGCAAAGCAGGGGGAGGTCACGGCACTGGTGGGCCCCTCCGGCGGCGGCAAGACCACTGTTTCCCGGCTGGCAGCACGGTTCTGGGATTACCAGAAGGGCAGCATCACCGTGGGCGGCATGGAGGTTTCCCAAATCGACCCGGAAAAGCTCATGAGCCTGTATTCCATCGTCTTTCAGGATGTGACCCTGTTTGACAACACGATCCTCGAAAACATCCGTCTGGGGCGCAAAGGTGCCACCGACGAGGAGGTCCTTGCGGCAGCAAAGCTGGCAAACTGCGAGGAATTTGCCGAGAAGCTGCCGGACAAGTGGAACACCAACATCGGCGAGAATGGTTGCGCTCTTTCCGGCGGTGAGCGTCAGCGCATTTCCATCGCCCGCGCCTTCCTGAAGGATGCGCCCATCATCCTGCTGGACGAGGCCACCGCCAGCTTGGATGTGGAGAACGAAACTGCCATTCAGGAGGCTCTATCCCGGCTCATAAAAAACAAGACCGTCCTCATCATCGCCCACAGGATGCGCACCGTAGCCGGTGCGGATCAGGTGGTGGTGCTGTCGGGCGGCATCGTGGCCGAGCAGGGCAGCCCGGCGGAGCTGTACGCCCGGAAGGGACTGTACACCCACATGGTGGATCTGCAGTCGGCAAGCCAGAACTGGACAATCTGAGAATGAGGGCGGCTTTTATTTGGGAAAAAGTCTTGCATTCAGTTAAAAACTGTGGTATATACATTATACGAAACACTATTTTGAAAGAACGCTCCACCGTTCAATGATGTATAAATGGGAGGTGCCTGCCATGACCGCCGTGATCTATGCCCGCTATTCTACTGACAGTCAGCGCGAAGAATCCATTGAAGGTCAGATCCGGGAATGCACCGCCTATGCGGAAAAGAATGGCTTCACGGTGGTGAAGCATTACATTGACCGTGCCGTCTCCGCAAAAACGGACAACCGCCCGCAGTTCCAGCAGATGATCAAAGACAGCGAACGCGGCATCTTTGATGTCATCATTGTCTGGAAGCTGGATCGCTTTGCCCGGAACCGCTACGACAGTGCCCGGTACAAGACCCAACTGAAACGCAATGGTGTGAAGTTAGTATCGGCAACGGAAGTCATTTCGGCTGGCCCGGAGGGTATCATTCTGGAATCGGTGCTGGAAGGTTATGCCGAATACTACTCGGCTAATCTGTCTGAAAAGGTTGTGCGCGGCATGACCGAGAATGCTCTCAAGGGTATTTATAATGGCGGCACGATTCCGTTCGGCTACATGATCGATGAGACCCGGCATTACCAGCCCGACCCGTTGTTGGCTCCGTATGTGGAGCAGACGTTCCAGAAGTATGCGGACGGTGCGACCATGACTGACCTGCGGGATTGGTTAAAGGCGCACAACATTAAGAACTCGATGGGCGGGGAGATGTCCTACAATACGATTCAGCGGATGCTGAGTAATCGCCGGTACATCGGCGAGCTGCGTTTACGAGATGTAGTACAGCCCAATGCAATTCCGGCACTGGTATCAGGTGAACTTGTCGGGGTAAGGCCCCTCCATCTTGCTACGCAAGACCGTTCTGTCGCTTAAAAGCCCCACTGGGGCTTTCATTGCTCCGCTTCGCTGCGCAAACGCGAACCTGTTCAACAAAGTGCAGGAAAAGCTGGCGAAAAATAAAAAGGCCCCTGCCCGTCATAAGGCAGAGGAAAGCTATCTGCTTACCACCAAGCTGTACTGCGGTAAGTGCGGAGCGCTGATGTTTGGCGAAAGCGGTGTCAGCCACACCGGGAAAATGTATACCTACTACAAGTGTGCTGCTGCCAAGAAGAAAAAGACCTGCGATAAAAAGGCCGTGCGGAAACAGTGGCTGGAAGATCTGGTGGTCAACGAAACCATGAAGCTGGTGGAAGATGACGCTTCCATGAATGCCATCATTGCCAAAGTCATGGAATTGCAAAATCAGGAAAGCACGGGTTTGCCCATCTATGAAAAGCAGTTGAAAGAAACGGAAGTTGGCATCACCAATATGCTGAACGCCATCCAGATGGGCATCCTGACCAGCTCCACAAAGGAGCGGCTGGAAGCTCTGGAAGAGCAGAGGAAGGAACTGCAAGCCCGCATTGCAGAGGAACGGCTGGCTAAGCCAAAGATGAAAGAGGAGTTCGTCCGGTTCTGGCTGCTCCGCTTCCGCAAGCTGGATATGACCCGGCCGGAGCAGCGGCAGGCACTGGTGGATACCTTCATCAATGCCATCTATCTCTACGATGATAAGGTACTTATTACCTTTAACTATGAAGATGCCAAAAAGCAGACACTCGTGAAAATGAGTCGAATATACGATGAAATTTTGATCGGATTTCAGACGGCATCTGCGGTGCTACACCCGGGCTACACCAATTTGGGGACGTTTTCCCGAAAAGGAGCCTTACAAAGCGGTGTGGTGTAAGAATCGAATAGGCGGATTGGTGTAGTAGGTACTCTGAACCCCAAAACCAAAGATACGGCAGCTATGTTGTGAAAATACAACGTAGCTGCCGCTTTTTGTTTCGTATAGAGATTTTATGCTGACAGGCAACTTCTCCTGTGGTTAAATCAATTTGTCGTTGGCAAGTGTCAAACACTCCTGATTTGGCATACGCCAAAATTTACGCCAATTTAGCGCAGTTCCTCAAGCAATGCCGTGCATCCTTCCAGTATATCCTGCCATGTGGCTTCAAAATCTCCCGTGAACCATGGGTCTGCCACTTCACGGGGATGATCCGTATGCGCCATCAGCAGCGAGACTTTATGCTGTGGGTCTCCGCCGACAAGCCGCAGGATGTCGCACAGATTACTTTCGTCCATGCCAATCAGATGATCATACCGTGCATAATCCAGCCGGGTCATCTGCCGGGCGGTCTTGCCGTTGCAGTCGATGCCATGTTCTGCCAGCTTCTGCCGTGCAGGAGGATAGACCGGATTTCCGATTTCCCATGCACTGGTGGCGGCTGATGCGATTTCAAATTGCTCGGATAGTCCTGCCTTGGACGTAAGGTCTTTCATCACATACTCCGCCATCGGGCTTCGGCAGATATTTCCGAGACAAATAAATAAGATCCTGGTCATGCCGGGTCGTTCTCCTTTTGGCTTACAAAAGCATAGCCGCCGTGGGTAGTGCGGATAAAGCTACCGCAGCCGGCCAGCTTCTTTCGCAGATTGGAAACGGTATTTGCCACGACCTTTAAGGTGTCGTCACAGTTTTGTCCCCACACAGCACGGAAAAGCTCTTCTTTTGAGAAGATTTGTCCTTCGTGGGAGGCAAGCATCAGAAGCAAATCGAACTCCAGTCGTGTAAGGGAGACTTTTCTGCCGTTGCACGACACTTCATGGGCCATTCCGTCCAGTGTAAGCCCCGGAAGAACCAACTTCTCCCATGAATCAATGGATATTTGCTCTGCCTCGATGTGCTCTCGTTCCAGAAGCATCCGGATCTTCTGCTCCAATTCCGGGTCAGGCTGTCGGGTCTTTATAACGATCATGGCAAACTCCTGCGTGTATTTTACTCTGCGGCGGTATCCATTTCCCGGAGCAGGTTTACCATCTCGATGGCACTGACTGCACAGTCATAGCCTTTATTACCTGCTTTGGTGCCTGCCCGCTCGATGGCCTGTTCGATGTTTTCGGTGGTCAGAACACCAAAGAGGACGGGAACCCCGCTTTCCAGCGAGACCGTGGCAATGCCTTTGGAAACCTCATTGCACACATAGTCGTAATGGCTGGTAGAACCGCGAATCACGGCACCAAGGCAGATCACAGCATCATACTTTCCGCTTTTTGCCATTTTAGAGGCAACCAGTGGGATCTCAAAAGCACCCGGAACCCATGCAACATGAATATCAGCGTCCTGCACATCGTGCCGGAGCAGACCATCCATTGCTCCGCTCAGAAGTTTGGACGTGATAAATTCGTTGAATCGGGCAGCTACGATACCGACCTTGATATTCTGAGAAACCAGCTTGCCTTCAAATGTTTTCATTTTTAAATACCTCTTTCGTTGTTAATATTCCAGAAGATGCCCCATCCGTGCCTGCTTCGTTTTCAGGTAAAACAGGTCATACGGGGTCGCCGTCATCTGAATGGGTACGCGCTCGGAGATCTCCAGCCCAAACTCGGAGAGCTGATATACTTTGTCCGGGTTATTGGTAAGCAGGCGCAGGCTTTTTACGCCAAGTTCCCGGAGGATCTGTGCGCCGAGATAATACTCCCGTTCATCTCCATGGAACCCCAGAGCGAGATTGGCTTCCAGCGTATCCATGCCCTGCTCCTGAAGTTCATAGGCACGCAGCTTGTTGATCAGACCGATGCCCCGGCCTTCCTGCCGCATATAGAGCAGGATCCCCCGGTCTTCTTTTTCGATCTGCGTCATGGCAGCGGCCAGCTGCTGGCCGCAGTCACAACGCAAAGAGCCAAATGTATCTCCTGTCAGGCATTCCGAGTGGACGCGGCACAGAATATCCTTTCCATCGCCAATGTCACCTTTTACCAGTGCAATGTGATGCTCTCCGTTCAGGCGGCTCACAAAACCATAAGCTCTGAAGGTGCCATACTTGGTGGGCAGGTTCACTGCCGTCACCTGATCGACCAGTTTATCGTGACACTTGCGGTACTCCTGTAAATCACGGATGGTGATGAATTTGATCTGGAAACGCTCTGCCAGCTTTGCCAGTTCAGCGGTGCGCATCATCGTGCCATCCTCCCGCATGATCTCGCAGCACAGGCCGCATTCTTTCAGCCCTGCCAGACGGCACAGGTCAACGGTTGCTTCCGTGTGACCGTTGCGCTCCAACACACCGTTCTTTTTTGCCAGAAGGGGGAACATATGGCCCGGTCTGCGGAAATCTTCTGCTTTTGCGTGATCGTCCACACAAGCCATCGCCGTAATGGAACGCTCTGCGGCAGAAATGCCCGTAGAAGTAGAAACGTGGTCGATGGACACCGTAAATGCCGTTTCATGGTTGTCGGTGTTATGCTGCACCATCTGCGGAAATTGCAGCTTCTGGACGAAAGCCTCGGACATCGGCATACAGATCAGACCTTTGCCGTGGGTCGCCATAAAGTTGATGTTTTCGGTGGTGGCAAATTCGGCAGCACAGATGAAGTCCCCCTCGTTTTCACGGTCGGGGTCATCCGTTACCAGAATGATTTTTCCTTGCTTCAGGTCTTGCAAAGCTTCGGGAATGGTATTGAAGTTCATCGTAAACTCTCCTTAAAAGCCGCAGCGCAGCAGCATTTCTTTTGTGAGCGTGTTTTGCTTCGGTGTTTCTGATGGAAGCAGCCTCTCGATATATTTTCCAACAACATCGGTTTCCAAATTGACAAAATCCCCTTTGCGCCGTTGGTTCAGGTTCGTCTGACGGACGGTGTGCGGTATCGTGGACACGGAAAAGCCCATAGGTTCCACCGCAGCCACGGTCAGGCTGATACCGTCTATTGTGATAGAGCCTTTTTCAACGACATAGCGAAGGATCGCAGAATCTGCATGAATGGTGTACCAGATAGCCGTATCGTCTTTTCGGATATTAGCAATGCGTCCGACGCCATCCACATGGCCTGCTACGATGTGTCCGCCAAAACGTCCGTTGGCCGGCATGGCACGTTCCAGATTGACAGCACTTCCAACGGTGAGCTGTGCAAGTGCAGAGCGATTCAAGGTCTCGTGCATGACATCCGCAGCAAAGCTATCCGGGAAGAGCTGCCTGACGGTCAGACAGATGCCGTTGACGGCGATGCTGTCGCCGATCCTGGTTCCTTCCAGAACCGCTTTTGCACGAACAGTCAGTACGGCGGAATGCTGTCCCCGATTGATGGATTTTATTGTTCCGACTTCTTCCACGATTCCGGTAAACACGGGTACTCCACCTCACTTTCAATCAGGAGATCCTCGCCCAGACGTTCCAACCGGCTATTTTTCAGCTGGAATGCTGCATCCGGGAACGAGACACCTGCGCCCTCAATGGGCGTTTTGGCATCTCTCCCCCCAAACAGCTTCGGGGCAATGTAAGCCTGTACCTGCTGCACGATGCCGCTTTCCAGTGCAGACCAGTTCAAGGTTCCGCCGCCTTCCAGCAGAATGCTGTCGATCTGCTCCTGCCCCAGCTGTTCCATCAGTTGCAGAAGATTCACATGACCGCATTGCTCTTCCAGAAAAAGAATCCGGCACCCGGCCTGTTGATATGCCGCCTGCTTCTCTGGGTCGCCGCAGCAGGTCGCAAGAATGGTGGGGACCTGTTTGGCGGTCATGACCACCTGTGATTGCAGCGGTGTCCGCAAATGTGTATCACAGATGATCCGGACGGGATCACGGCCACCCTCTATCCGGCAGGTCAGCAGCGGGTCATCTGCTAGGATGGTTCCGACTCCCACCATAATGCCGCGGAATCGGTGTCGCTGCCGTTGAACATGATTCCGGGCAATTTCCCCGGTGATCCATTTGGAAGCGCCTGTGTATGTGGCGATTTTTCCGTCCATCGTCATGGCGTATTTCATGGAAACGAAGGGGCGTTTTGTGGTGATATAGTGGAAGAACACCTTGTTCAGCGCATCGCATTCCTCTTGCAGAACATTTTCGGTCACATCTATGCCGTGTGCGCGCAGGATTGCAATTCCTTTTCCAGCCACCAGCGGATTCGGGTCAGCAGAACCCACGACCACCCGGTGAATGCCCGCGTCCAGAATCGCATCCACGCAGGGCGGCTGCTTTCCGTAATGGCAGCACGGCTCCAATGTCACATACAGGGTCGCTCCCTGCGGATCTTCGGTGCAGGATGCCAGCGCATTGCGCTCCGCATGAGCCTGACCGTATCTCTGGTGCCAGCCCTGTCCGATGATCCTGCCCTCTTTTGCGACCACGGCACCCACCATCGGGTTGGGAGATGTCCATCCGCAACCCTTTTTTGCAAGCTGCAAAGCCAGACGCATATACTCTTTGTCGTTCATCGTGTCGCCTCCAAAAGAAAAAGCCCTGAACAAAAACGTTCAGGGCAAGCCGAAAAGACACAAGGGACCCTTGTGCAAAAAAGAAAGCTCCAGAATGCAAACGCATCCCAGAGCAGCCTCCACAAGCGCCGAACCGTGCGGGCTCTGCGCTTGGTATCTTCTTTCATCCAGACTGTACTGTCGGCTTCGGAGTTTCACCGAATCATGCCTTACGGCTCGTGGGCTGTACCACCGGTAGGGAATCGCACCCTGCCCTGAAGATTTCTGATTCAATTACAGCGGCATTATAGCACGGCTCCTTTCGGATTGCAAGGGCATTCTGCAAACCGGGACGAAACCGGGATGAAGATGGGTACGAAACTTTTTGACTATTATTGCCTTGTCAAGAGGGCTGGCACCGTCCGGCCCTCTCTCTTTTTGCCAAAGTTTCCCTTGATTTTTCTTGCAAGCTGTCGAAAGTGACGTGCTTTCAAAGCTTTTTGTTGACACGGCTCGATTTTTGTGGTAATCTATCCCAACAATTGAATATAACATATTTTTACATATTCGTTCAGACCCTGCGGGGCTGAACATTTTGGCTTTCAGCCGTTACATAACCAACTAGCATGACCTTCCAGAAAAAGCGAAGGCAGGGCTGGTCTGTTTTGTGACGGC
>ERZ772877.676-NODE-676-length-22101-cov-2.70044_pt1 | contig 22101 bp, 19 predicted proteins | sample MGYA00580583_ERZ772877 | MGnify/ENA primary metagenome ERZ772877 (study PRJEB29015, sample SAMEA2737661) | human gut metagenome | biome: human gut; feature: human-associated habitat; material: faeces | place: China | collected 2012 ... | reverse complement strand
GTGGATGGAACACGCAAGGCTGGAGCGGGGAAATCCGGTCCGTATTTATGAAGGTATGAAGTTTGAACGGAGCCGGAAACATTAATTCTCCGGAATTCCCCCGGTGAGTATACCCATTTCGTCCCGGATTTGTACCAGCCCGGCCAGCGCTTCCCCGGATAGATACGGGACATCACGGCCGGTGATATGGGCCAGAATAAGGGTGCGAAACAGGATGCCCGCCTGGTGTTCCAGGGCTTCCATGCGGTAAAGGGCCTGGTAAAGGTCCTTTCCCCAGCTTAAAGCCCCATGGTTTGCCAGCAGGACAGCATTGTAACGGTTGATGAAAGGCGCAATGCTGTCAGGTACATCATAAGTTCCGGGCTTGGCGTAGGGGGCAATCAGTATGTTGCCTGTTACCAGTACGGCTTCTGCCACAACCGGCTTTTTCATCTCCATTCCCATGACGGAAAAGCTGGTGGCAGATGCCGGATGGGCGTGAACCACCCCGGTTATGTCAGGGTTTTCCTGATAGGCCCGAAGATGCATTTTCACTTCTGAGGACGGTTTTCCTCCATCCAGGATGGCTCCGTCTAAATCCATCTTTACAAGTGAATCCGGCTCCATAAAGCCCTTGGAAACGCCTGTGGGCGTGACAAGAATGGTGGTGTCGCTGATTTTACAGCTGATGTTTCCGTCATTGGCAGCCACATAGCCTCTGTCATAAATGCGTTTTCCCACATTCAGGATGGCCCTGCGCGCCTCTTGCTCAGATAAATAGTTTTTCATAGTAGTATCTCCCGGACATGCTCTAAAATCTCAGACCTAAAGTTGCTAATACGACAATGACAAGCGCGGTGGCAATGGGAATGACCACGGATGTGACAAACATGTCCAGATATCCCTCTTTGTGGGTGATGCCGCACAGGGACAAGGTGGTTACGGTAGCCCCGTTGTGCGGAAGTGAGTCCAGGCCGCCGGAAGAGATGGAAGCAATTCTGTGCAGTACCTGGGGGCCGATTCCTATGCGGGCACCCTGTTCCAGGAAGGTGGGGGCAAGCGCTTCTAAGGTGGCTCCCAGTCCGCCGGAGGCAGATGCAGTCATGCCGCACAACAGATTGACAGCCAGGACCTCGGTAATCAGCGGGTTGGCTGATATAGAGAGGATGAAGGCCTGCACAATGGCAAAGATGGCCAGCCCTTTAATTACGGAGCCAAAGCCCACAACTGCGCAGGAGTTAATAAGGGGCATCAGAGAATTGCCCGCAGCTGACTTAAGGCTGTCCTTCAATGCCTTAAAGCGGGGCAGACCGGTTATAATCAGGTAAATGATGGCAACGAGCAATGCAATCAGGACGGACCAATTGCCGGAGACAGCGCTGATTTTTGTGTTGTACTGTTCCAGATAGGCCGTGTTCAGACGGGGATATATGACCTTGGAGCATAAGAGGTTGACCGCTACAATCAGGAGGAAGGCAATAACAGGATGGATGATGCCGGGGAGATCGGATTCAGATATCTCCTTTTTTTCATCGTCATGGTCCCCGTATCCTTCCTCAGCCTGTTTTGCCTTTTTGGCCCGGTAGTTAAGCCAGATCATGCCGAGGGAGAACATCATGATGGCGGCTATGATGCCCAGGACCGGAGCGGCAAATGCATCCGTGCCAAAGTAGGTCATGGGTATGGTGTTCTGTACCTGGGGAGAGCCAGGAAGAGCTGTCATGGTAAAGGTAAATGCCCCAAGGGCAATGGAGCCTGGAATCAGCCTTTTGGGGATGTCGGCCGCCCTGAAAAGAGAGATGGCTATGGGAAGAACCACGAAGGTTACCACAAAGAGGGAAACGCCTCCGTATGTAAGGACTGCGCAGCACAGGACAACTGCCAGTATAGCTCTTTCCTTGCCAAGCCTGCTGGCGATAAGATGGGAGATGGCATCCGCATACCCGCTTACCTCCATTAATTTCGCAAAGACAGCCCCAAATAAATACAAGGGGAAATAGTTCCTTGCGTAGTTTGCAAAACCGGTCATATAAACTTCCGTATAATTTGCCATGAGATGGGAGTCAAAGCCGGCAGAAAAAATTACAGCTACCATGGCAACGATTGGTGCGATGATTATTACGCTGTGTCCCTTAAATGCCAGGTATACCAGCAGGAACAGCGCCAGGAACAAACCGGCAACGCTTATGGTTGTAGTCATAAATCCACCCTCCTATACAAGATTCATTATAGCTGCGGCAACTGCCTTCTGACAGCTGTCCGAATTGATATTACCCCTTACTTCAATAATTTTTATATGCTGTTCCAGAAGTGGCTTGATGGTGCTTATAAAGGCCTCATCCACCTCCGGGTCATACATGGGACCGCCTTTGGCCGCGGCCTCGCAGAAGCCTTCATCCGGCAGGATAAGGGTTACAGGGGCAGTGCTTTTGTTCAGGCGCCCGGCCAGGACGCGGGCCAGCTTTACTGCCTCTTCCCTGTAAATTTTGGTGTGGACGATACTTGAATTGTGATAGACCTTCTTTCTGCGGTCAATATCATCCGGTAATCCCCGCCCGTCCTCGTCAATGAAGAAATCAAGCATGTCCAGGGCACCGGGCACGACGACCATAGGGACGTGATGCCTAACGGCTGCCTCCAGCCGGTTGTTTGCACCGGTACAATACCCGCCCAGGACTTCGCAGGTAAGTTCGTGGAGTGTTATATCCGCAATCAGGTCAAAGGCACCTTCCTCAATCAGTTTTTCCATGCAGCGCCCCCCTACGCCATTGGCGTGGAAGCAGGTTTTTTCATAAGTGCCGTCAGGCAGGAGGCGCAGTGCTCCCTCAACGCCTTTGGATGTAATTCCAAGCATTGTTGCGGCAATCTTTTTACGGGAATCAGGAGTCACCTGTCTTTGGTGTTGGAGCATGCCCAGGGCAGCGTGACAGACATTGTGAATCACAGTTTTTGTGGTATAATTAAGCCCGGAAATGTCTGCAACCGTGTGGACGACCATGATATCCTTGTCTCCCACATATTGTTCCATGGTTCTTCTGCCGCAGGCCAGGGAAGAGGCCACAATTTTAGGTACGCCAAATGGCAGGGACTTCATGGCCGCGGCAGCCATCCGGGCATTCTGTCCTCCCCCGATGGAAATGACGGCATCAAATAACCCTTCCGCATACAAAGCAGGCATGACTGCGGTCAGGGCATTTGACATGGTTTCGATACTCTGGGCCTTATCTAAGGGACCGAATTCTTCCCAGGTCATCCCGTAACGGGCCAGGATATCGGCAGGCCCCACCGCATCGCCGGCGTCCACCAGGGTTTTGGTGCTGATATCAATTATGAGTCCCTGGCCTCCACATGATTCAATCTCATGTTTGGCATATAAGGTTTCCTGCAGTTTGGTATCAAGAGAGGCTATCAGGGCGATTCTGTTGTGTTCCATGCTGCCTCCTAATTTCCGTACACTCTTTTTGAGTCTACAATTTCAATCATCTCAGGCGCGTGAGTTGGAAGGATGAATTCCTGGCTCTTTGCCCGTTTCTTCAGTTCTACAATGCTGTTCCATTCATCCACGATATCTAAGAAGCGTCCTGGAGGTGTGATGTCATAATGCATTTCCGGTACAGGCTTTAGGTTGTCATAGGTAAAGATAAGGTCGCCGCAGCAGTGATACTGCCCCTCGCTGGTATTAACCACAACGGTTTGATGACCAACGGAATGTCCTGGGGTGGGGTATACGCTGATACCGTCAAAAATCTCTGCCTCCCCGTCATAAAGCTTAAAGCTTCTGCCGTCAAACTGAGGTTTCAGTCCCAGAACCGGATACTCATAGGATTTATAGTAAAGAGGAATGGGATTTACGGCAAACTGGTATTCTGTTCTCTGGACATGAAGATCAGCATTTACAAAGCGGTCCAGATAATAGACATGGTCCCAGTGGAGATGGGTAAAAATAATATCCGTTATCTCACTGCACTTGATTCCCAGATTTTCCAGCTGTTCATAAACAGCATAACCCTCTGGCTGCACAGAGCCGGGATGGTGATATTTTCCGGCAATTTCTGTATCAGACATTCCTGTATCGATCATAATTTTCTTTCCGCCGCCCTGTACCAGAAATACAGTGACAGGGAGCTTTACAAAGCCCTCCACATCATAGAATTTGTGTACGCTGTGGTGATATAAGTACTGGCCCTTGCTTGTGTTGGTGAATCCTGTATTAATAGGTGTGATGGTATAGTTTGTCATATCTGTTCTCCTTTACTTTCTGAGTTTTTTCTGTTCCCACGCAATCATAGCGGTTTCTTCAATCAGTTCGGCGATCTGCCCTGCTTTCACTGCACTGGACGATATGGCGACAATGCCGTGGCCCTTTAAGATGATGGCAGCGGTCTCCGGCTCTGTATCCAGAACTTTAAACACCTTAGGCAGTTCCTCCTGAGTTACGGCCTGGGTGGTGACATCCACTACCTTGACCGGTTTTTTCAATTTGAGCTGGGAATGAAGGGTGATTAATTCCAGCTGTCTGTCATTCAGAGAAATGAGGATGGAATAGGGGCTGTGTGTATGTACAATGCCTCCTATTTTGGGGTATCGGGCATACAGGTTGCCGTGAAGGGTGGATTCCCTGGTGGGTTTGTACAGACCCTCCTGAAGGTTTCCCTGGAAATCAGTTATGGTTATATTCTCCTCACTGCACTGCCCGTAGGAAAATCCGCTGGGCTTGACAATCATCAGGTCAGTTCCCGGAATACGGACACTCAGGTTTCCGCCGGTTCCGGTTTGAATCCTGCTCTCGTATGTGCGGGATGCGGCGGCTAAGAAATCATCTTTTGCTTTTAAAAATTCCCTGTACATTGTATCTCCTTTTCATGTGTTTTCACGCGCTTTTATACCAAAAGCATATATATTTTTGTATAAAAAATCAATATATTAAAGATAAAAAGACCGGATAGTATATAAGTTATACAAAATAAAATGATATATTGGTATAAAATATAAATATTGGTATGAATTTAAGAGATATAATGGTATAATATATACCAAAATACATGTATGCGGGATTAAAAATATACCGGGAGGGGCGAATTGATGGCAAGACAAAAATTGAGTGAGGTCATATTAGAAGATCTAAAGAAACGAATATTAACAGGAGAATACCGGACAAATCAGAAGCTTCCCACGGAGCGGGAACTGGCAAACTATTATGATACCAGCCGCATTCCGGTGAGGGAAGCCTTAAGACAGCTGGCAGACGCAGGAATCGTGAGGACATCGGCGGGTTCCGGGACCGTGGTGATATCATCCGGCAGTACCCTGTCAGACACATCCTATGGAACACCTTTTATGGAAAATGTTACGTTATTAAAGGAGACAATTATACTAAGAAGACTTATCGAATCCCAGGCAGCCAGAGAGGCGGCCCAGAACCGGTCGGCAGATGATATAAAAGAACTTCAGAATGCTCTGTTCGATAGCATTAACCAGATACGTAAGCTGAAGGCAAAGGAGAACAATTCATTTTTTGAAGCAGACGCCTGGTTTCATAAGGCTATAGCAAAGGCATCCCACAACCAGCTCCTTGTGGACTGCCTGGATGCAATACCCTATATTACAGCCAACCATCAGTTCCTTTCCCTGAAATACACTACTCCACGGGATGAGGTGGTGTCATACCATACACAGATATATGAAAACATCCTGGATATGAATGGCGAGCGCGCCTATGAATCCATGTACAACCATCTGTACCGGGTGGAGACATTGATGATGAACCACAAGCAGGAAGTAGGGGGACTGGGAGGGGAGGACGGCATATAAGCGGAAAGGGAGGATTTAACCTAATCCTCCCTTAATTGGTCCTTATAATATGCCAGCATCAAATCCACCATCCGTCCATAGCTTCTGACGCCGTCCTCCTGGCTGTGGGCTTTGAGATATCTGTCATTCATCTGGGTGGAGGCTTCTGCCACAGGTCCTTCAAAGCGTTCCCAGAACTGGTTGTTCCAGGCCAGGTCCTGGGCGGCCTGAGGGGACAGCTTTGTATAAAGGTCATAATAACTTTCGGGGTCCACCCTGGCCAGGGCATTGCCAGCGTAGACCCAGCCGGTCAGATAGCCGCTGTAGCGAAAGTCTGGGGAATCGGATCCGATACATGCCAGGTATCCGATGAAGTTGGCTTCATCTTCCCGCATAAATCCCTTCAGATGAGACAATTCATGGCAGATGGTATGGGGGATGTTATAGTAAGGCATTTCCCTGTTGTAGTTCGCCTCTATGGTGAAGGGGGAATAAATGCCGCAGAGCTGCTGCACGGACAGCAGTCTGGAGTTGATGAGAGGCTTTGGATAGGGATAATAACCCTCCAGCTGGGGGTAGGACTGGCCCAGCCGGACCATGGCTGCCCTGCCGTCCCTTCCAAGCTTTGAAAGCTCCCGGGCTGATGGCGCGGGGGTTGCCTCGGTCTGTCCCGGGTAGAGGCCGTCCAGGATTTCGCCGGAGTGGTCTATTTCTGTCAGAGAGCTGTTGATTTGGTTTGTAAGATAACGGCACAGCGCCAGCAGCTCCTCGGTGGAGGTTTTTTCTGCGGCAATGCCTGCCTCATAGGAAAAGGGGTTCCGGTAATAGTTGATGCCGCAGTTTATGGTGAACACGAATAACAGGACACAGCAAAGAAAAAAGGCACGGGAGAACACCACAACAGGCTGCCTGATATGCAGAATCATGTAGCATATGCAGAACAGGCAGAGGGAATACAGCCCGATTTCGGAAAGGGAAAATGGAAACAGGCTGCACAACCGTCCCAATGTACCGGCCAGGAGCGGGTACACGGTGACGGAGTAAAACTGGGCGAACCCGGGCACTGTCCGGGCACAGAGTCCCAGCAGGCCGGAGACAGCGGCCAGAACCAGGCCGGCTGCAAAAAATCTAAAAGAACGGACCTTCTTTTCTGTCCTTTCAGGCGCCTTGTTCTGGGGGGCGGTGGATTTTAATGCGGCTTTAGAGGAAAATGCCGGCGCAATCTTGGCTGTAACGTTATGGAAGAACTTCATATACAACACCTGCCTTTGGGGTATGGTTGTGTTCTTGCCTGGTGGGATGCTGCAGGTTAAACCTGGTTCTGGGCGGGGAGGTTATTTCCGCTGTGCAGTTCGGCCAGTACGGTGGCGGCTATGGGGAACAGGAATATACCGGTCAGGCCCAGAAGCTTGCCGCCTGCAAAGATGCACAGGAGGGTGGCTATGGGGGACAGGCCCATCTGATGGCCGATGATTTTGGGCTCCAGGGTCTGGCGGACCACTGCTATGAGCAGATACAGGCACACAAGACCCATGGCCAGGCTTCCGGAGCCGGTCGTCCAGGCTATGAATGCCCAGGGAAGAAGCACGGTGCCTGTGCCAAGGACCGGCAGAATATCCACCAGCGAGGTGATGCAGGCAAGCGTGAATCCGGCCGGAATGCCCAGCACCAGGAAACCGATATAAAGTTCCGTAAATGTCAGGAGCATTAGGAGCGCATAAGCCCGCAGAAGCCGGCAGGCGACTTTACGGATATGGAGAAGTACCTGTAAGAGCATTTGCCGTCTGTCCTCAGGAATCTGATACAGCAGGAAATCCAGCGTCTCCCTGTAATTGCCTGTCAGGAAAAAGGATGCGATCACAGCGATGACAAAATCAAGGACCAGGGCAGGAATACCGCTTATGGCAGAGGCGCCCCACCCAAGCAGTCCGGAGGAGATGCCCACAGAAGCATTTTCCATGAAACGCTCCAGGCTTTGTCCAAGGGCTGATATGTGGATGCTGTGTCCGGGGAAACTGTTTTCCAACAGGGAAAAGAAATGGGACAGACCTGGTTCGATGGTCTGGCTGTAGATGCCGGGCAGCTTTTTTGCCTGTTCCTGGATGGATGACAGGATTTGGCTGCCAGACACGCACATGATTGTCAGAATGGAACCATAAAAGACCAGCAGCACAACTGCGGCGGCCGCGCCCTTTCCGCCCTTCATGTGTCTGTCCAGTAGAGACACTGCCGGTTCCAGCATGGCTGCAATAGCCATGGCGGCCATGAAGGGAATCAGTATGGGAAGGAGTTTCTTTAACCCTATATAGCAGAGCACACCTATGATTCCAAAGTAAATAAAGCTGATGATGAATGTCCTGCGTTTTTGAATGTCCATATATGTATCCTGTTGTTTGCTTAGTTCCATTATAGGCTCAGGAGACACGGCAGTCAAGAAAGAATCCCCAGAAAATGGGGGACATGCACTGGAAGATATTTCTAGGGCAGAGCCATATTCCGGGGAATGATTTTATGAGAGGGAAAGGGATTGCTGCATTATGATGGGAGCGCAGGTGTCAGCTGGATATTCTGCCTGTCAAAGCTATGAGAAAGCACAGGGTGATACCGAGAATGAATACCAGCAGCCGCCCCCAAAAAAAGTACGGAGTATGGCCGGGTCTTCTGCGCATCTTCAGACAGACAGTGATGCTTGGAAAACGGGTCAGAGCCATGAGACAGGTGCACAGGGCAGTGCGCCAGGTCCACCCGTGATTTGCCAGCACCTGTCCGAGGATGAAGGGGGATGAAGGGGAAGGGATTCCTCCTGTTTTCAGATATATCATCATCATGGCGGGAAGCGCCATTCCATGGGAAAAAATACCCAGGATAAAAGCAGCCAGTATGGTGCCGTCCAGTCCAAGGAGACGGGCCGGATGCTCAAGAAAATGTGTGATGGCAGCTAACAGGTTCCCTCCGTCTATATCCGAAAACAGTAGGGCGCCGTAACCTGTTTCCGGTCCGGCATATGCCATGCTGCCAAGAAACCATATGAGAATGCCGGATGGGACAGCAGCAGCTGCTGCCTTGTCAAGGACCGGAATGGTGTGGTCTGCGGTACTTGAGAAAAGGGTGGAAAAGATACCGTATGACTTGTAATGGCTGGCGGTATTACAAGGTTTTTCAATAAAAAACTCTGTCAGCAGGTCTGACAGATATACGGCCCAGGGAAAGCAGCTGCTTCTTCCCAGCAAACCCAACAGGGGAAACAGCAGAAAAAGCATTGGGAGCATTACCAGTATGGTGCATGACACGGCGCGAAATGCACCATGAACCATGGGGGCAGCCAGCCAGGCAGGTATTCCAAACCATTCTGCCCAGGCCCACAGGACGGTTTCAATTTCAAAAAATAACGGCCAGAGACAGTCTGTAAGCCGGATGGCCAGACAGGCGGTAAGTCCAATTAAGAGCAATAGCAGCAGCGCTTCACATATTCTTCGGATCCATCCTGCTTCCGGGCTTATATTCCGCTTTTTTCCCTGAGACGGGCTTATTTCAGGCATCATGCACTCATGAGCCAGGCGGCAGGGAGAAAAGTCCAGACAGTCGTAGAGAAAATCGTGCCTGTGATGGGGCTGGAGAGCATAGTGGAGGGCTGCTTTTAAGTCGTCCATCTGTTCCCTGCCGTATCCGTGGAGGGGGACGACCGGAATCTGGAGTACATCGTGGAGAAGTGAAAAATCAATGCGGGTGCCCTGCCGTCTGGCTTCTTCACAGCGGCTGACACACAGGACAACGGGAATGGAGGAGTCCCTGACCGGTCCAAGACTCAGGATTTCTTTTAAAAGTCCCAGAAGGATTTCGAGATGAAGCGCGTGGCCTATCACCAGAATGGCGTCCGGGTGTCCGGAGCAGAGATAGGATGCCGTGCAGCTGGCTTCCTCTGACGGGGAGCTGAGGGACAGGACTCCGGGAAGGTTCACTGCCTTATAGCGGCGGCTGTCATATGAAAAATCACCATGGGGGCAGGACATGTCCCGCATACAGGAAGGCATAGCAGGGCCCTTTTGGGCAGTGAGCTTTTTAAACAAGACCTCCTTGCCGGTCTGTTCATTACCGGTAAAAGCGATGATAAAATGTGGGTGTTCCATCCAGTCACTCCTGAAATATAAAATCTGCCTATAGTCGGGCAGATTGAGTCTTAGGATAGCGTATGTGCCGCAAAACCTTTGGTGCATGGCAGTCAGGTCCCTATCTGCCATTGGTTCATCATTGTGGCCACAGACTGCTTGACGGAGGAAAGGTTATCAACTATACTAAGTTTAAATGTGCAAAAAACAGAATCCACTAAATTCAGGAGATGAAATGACATGGGATATCAGGACGATTATGTTATGAGAACAATCAGCGATCTGGTGAGGGCGATTGCCAGGCTGGTTCTTGGAAAGAGCGATATTGATTATGACCTTCCCGAGGATGAGGACAAGTATACGGACCTTGACCGGGTATATAAGCGGCTTAAGGATCTGGTGGATGAGGGAAACATCAATGACGCGGAGAACCTTCTTACCGACGAGCTGGACACGGACAGCCTGGACTGTCTGGAGATGGCCCTCACTTTTTATATGTACCTCAACCAGCTGAAGGATGAGGAACTCTACACCGCCAATTACTCACGGGAGGAAATCGTGGATGGAATCAACAGCGTGTGTGCAGAATATGGTATATCGGGGTTTGAACATTTTGTAGATACAACCATGGTATAATGTGCTGCCAGATGGATATGGAAACATATGCGTCTGGCTGCTTTTACGAATATTTGGAAGAAAGAGGAAATCCATGGAGATAAAAAAGGAGTGCGAGCAGTATCTGGCGGAATATTACCAGGGCCTGTTCTTTGGGAATGTGAACAAACGCTACCGGGCCATGACAGGTGCCGAACTCAGGAAACGCATGAGCCGGTTGACCGAGGCCAACCTGAAGCCGCTGGTGAAGTCCAACGAACTCAGCGATGTCCACGCCATGCTGTCAAAGGTGTGCGCCTATCTCATGCGCAGGGAAGGACACCTGACAGGGCCTGCCCTGGAGCAGTGGGAGTCCGGCTGCCGTCAGATGAATGAATTCTGTGAAGCCCTTGCCAGAAAGGACCTGGAATATGTAAACGGCCTGTCCCTTGAGGATTTGGAGCAGGTGCTGAAGATGCAGGGCATCCGCCGTTATCTCCTCACTAATTCTCTGGAGAGGGCATACCAGCTGTTCTACATTCCGAAAACCATCAAGAAGGGGATCCTGGAGTCTGTGAAACAGAAGCCGGAGCAGGAATACCCAGGGGCCAGGGAGATGAAACGCAGGTTCATCCTTCATGTGGGCCCTACCAACAGCGGCAAGACCCACGACGCGCTGGAGCGTCTTAAGGAGTGCAGGCATGGAGCTTACTTCGGGCCGTTAAGACTGCTGGCCCTGGAGGTCTATGACAAGCTTAACACAGAGGGCCTGTCCTGTTCCATGGTCACAGGCGAGGAGACGCTGGAGGTGCCTGGAGCGGTCTGCCAGTCCTGTACCGTAGAGATGTTAAACGACCATGAATATTTCGATATCGTGGTGGTGGACGAGTGCCAGATGATAGCCGACCCCTACCGCGGACATAACTGGACCAGGGCAGTGCTGGGGCTTCGGGCAGAGGAAATCCACCTGTGCATGGCTCCCGAGGCAGAGGATATTGTGGTTCAGATGATTAAGCGGTGCGGCGACCAGTACAGGGTGGTGCGCCATAAGCGGAACACCCGGCTGACCATGGAGAAAAAGCCCTATAATCTGAAACAGGATTTAAAAAAGGGCGATGCCCTCATTGTGTTTTCCAAAAAATCAGTGCTGGCCCTGGCAGCCCACCTGGAGAACGAAGGAATCCACTGCAGCGTTATTTACGGAAGCCTGCCTCCCGCCACCAGGCGTGAACAGGTGCGCAGGTTCCTGGCCAGGGAGACAGAGGTGGTGGTCAGCACTGACGCCATCGGCATGGGGCTAAACCTGCCCATACGCAGAATCGTATTTGTGGAAACACGCAAATTTGACGGGGTAAATAAGCGTACCCTGAATCCGGAGGAGATAAAACAGATTGCCGGACGGGCCGGAAGATACGGTCTTTACGACGAGGGATTCGTGGCTGCCATCGACGAGCCGGAGGTCATCGAGGACGGTCTTTCCAGAATGCCCATGCCTATTATGAAGGCATATGTGGGATTCCCTGAGCAGCTTCTCAACCTTCCTGCTGAGATTGATACGCTGGTTAAGATATGGGCCGGCATGGACACGCCTTCCATTTATGAGAAGATGGAGGTGGACGAGCTGCTGGCGCTGTATATGAGTTTTGAGCATGTACACCGGGATGATATGGGGGAATACTCCCGGCAGGAAATTTATAAGCTCATCACCTGTTCCATTGACATAGACAATAAGATGGTCATGGACCTGTGGAAGGATTACTGCAGGGAATACCGTGACGTGACGGAACTGGAGTTTCCTTACAGCCCGGGAGAGGACCTGTATGATTTGGAGAGCTACTATAAGATGCTGGACCTTTATTTCCAGTTCTCCAGAAAGGTGGGGCTTCCTGTTCAGGCCGAGAACCTGGCCGAGGAGAGACGCAGCACAGAGGAGGAAATCAGCCGTATTTTAAGGACAGAATGTGCCAGCTACACCCGTAAATGTTCAGCCTGCGGGAAGGAGCTGTCATGGGATTATCCGTTCTCCATCTGCGAACGGTGTTTTGAGAGGGGTAAGATAAGCCGGGGACATAACCGCTCAGGGCGGAGGCGCGCGGCAGGAAACAGAGTATGAAACAAGTGGACAACAAAGGAGGAAGACAATGGAAAATCAACGCATCATTCAAGTAGAGGACAAGGTACCCTTTAACCTGTTGGTACCCCTCAGCATCCAGCACATGTTCGCCATGTTCGGCGCATCCATCCTGGTGCCGTTTATATTTGGCATAAACCCGGCTGTGGTGCTGTTTATGAACGGTGTGGGCACCCTGCTTTTTATCGGAGTGACAAAGGGAAAGGCCCCGGCCTATCTGGGATCCAGCTTTGCATTTCTGGCGCCGGCAGGCGTGGTCATCAGTAATTTCGGATATGAATATGCCCTGGGTGGATTCGTGGCAGTGGGGTTCTGCGGTTGTATCCTGGCCTTTATTGTATATAAATTCGGGACAGAATGGATTGAGGTGGTCCTTCCGCCGGCAGCCATGGGCCCGGTGGTGGCGCTCATAGGACTGGAGCTCTCCGGTTCAGCTGCCAGCAATGCAGGGCTTCTGGACGAGGTGCTGGACCCCAGAAAGACAATCGTGTTTGTTCTTACCCTGGGAACTGCTGTATTTGGTTCCATCCTGTTCAGAAAGTTCTTCTCGGTTATCCCTATCCTCATAGCGGTCATTGTGGGCTACGCGTCTGCCCTTGCCGCGGGTATCGTGGATTTTGCCGAGGTGGCAGCGGCTCCTGTTTTTGCCCTGCCTAATTTCAGCACGCCTAAGTTTAATCTGGAGGCTATCATGATTATCCTTCCGGTGCTCCTGGTCATCACCTCTGAGCACATCGGACACCAGGTGGTCACCAGCAAGATTGTGGGAAGGGAGCTGTTAAAGGATCCGGGTCTTCACCGTTCCCTGTTCGGAGATAATTTTTCCACCATGATATCAGGACTGATAGGCTCTGTGCCCACCACCACCTATGGAGAGAATATCGGCGTCATGGCAATCACCCGTGTGTACAGCGTGCGCGTGATTGCGGGAGCGGCCGTGCTGTCCATTGTGTGCTCCTTTATCGGCAAGTTCTCCACTCTTATCAGCACCATACCCGGTCCTGTTATCGGCGGTATTTCCCTCCTGCTTTACGGTATGATTGGTACCTCAGGTCTGCGTATTCTGGTGGATTCCAGGGTGGATTACGGAAATTCCAGAAATCTGGCCCTTACCTCAGTCATATTTGTCACGGGTCTGTCGGGAATTGCCGTGAAGTTTGGAAATGTGCAGCTTACCGGTATGGTGCTGGCCTGCGTGGTAGGCATGATTTTAAGTCTGGTATTTTATGTTCTGGATTACTTTAAGCTTACCAATGATCAGTAGATTCAGGCTAAAAAATGTTTGACATCTGCGGGAAAACTTGTATAATATCTAGTAAGCTGAATCTTAAACAGCAGCCTGTCTGCTGGGGCATTCTGAGCCGTACTATACTCAGGATGGGGATTGAAATAAACCGTTGAAGCGGAGATCAAACCGTAGAGGGCGTTCACAGAGAGCAGGGGATGGTGGAATCCCTGTAACAGGCCGGCCGGCAAATGGACCGCTGAGGGAAAGGGGAAAGGCCGTCAGCTGACAGCTTACGCGCCAAGTATCCGGACCGCAGGCCTGCGTTAAGGGCAGAGCATGTACCGTACCGTTGTACCGCGCATGTTTGAGAGCGTATTAAAAAGTTAAGGTGGCATCACAGGCATTTTGGGATTCAGGCCTGTCCTTTCTTGAAAGGACAGGCCTTTTTGCGTATAATGATACCAAAACATAACAGAATGTATGGGATCAGAAGGGTCTAAAGCCTGTCTGAACGTATATCTGACAAACAAAACACGGTTGGGAAGGAGAAGGGGAATGTCCAAATCATTTTTAATGGGAAATGAGGCAATCGGCCTGGGCGCTGTCCGGGCAGGAGTTAAGGTGGTTTCCGGTTATCCGGGTACACCCTCGACGGAAGTACTGGAGACGGTGGCCAAGCATAATCCCGGAGATATCTATGTAGAGTGGTCTGTCAATGAAAAGGCAGGTATGGAGGTGGCGGCAGCGGCTGCATACACCGGAGCCAGGTCCATGGTCACCATGAAGCAGGTAGGGCTGAATGTGGCCTCAGACCCTCTGATGAGCCTGGCTTATGTGGGAGTAAAGGGCGGCATGGTGGTAGTGGTGGCCGACGATCCAGGGCCCATATCTTCCCAGACAGAACAGGATACACGCAGGTTCGGCCAGTTTTCCAAGCTTCCGGTATTTGATCCCAGCTCTCCGGAAGAGGCATACGAGATGATTAAGGATGCCTTTGAATATTCTGAGAAATATCATACTCCTGTATTGTTCCGCCCTACCACAAGGCTATGCCACGGATGCGCCAGCGTGGAGCTTAAGGAACGGGTCAAGCTTCCGGCGCCAGAGGGCTTTGTCAAGGATTCCGGCAAATGGGTCATTTTCCCCAGGCTGTCCCATGCAAACCACAGGATGATTGAGGCGCGCAATCCCATTATAGGGGAGGACTTTTCAAGCTACAGGTTCAACCTGCTGCATAGGGAAGAGGGAAACACGGTCAAGGGCATCATCACTCATGGCATCAGCTACGGGTTTGTCATGGAAGCCCTGAACGGATACAGAGGAGCAAGGGTGCTTAAGGTATCCACCCCCAATCCCATGCCTGAGCGTCTGCTTCTGGAATTCGCAGAAGGACTGGACCAGGTGATGGCTGTGGAGGAACTGGATCCGGTTCTGGAACAGGAGCTGCTGCTTCTTAGCGGCAGGCACCATCTGCCTCTGGAAGTAAAGGGCAAGCTTACAGGGGAAGTGCAGACCGCCGGTGAAAACTCCGTGGAGTCTGTCAGAAGGGTTCTGGAAGAGTATCTGGGAGAAGCCTATATCCGGTATCTGGAAGGACTGGAAGGCGGTGCAGCGGAGCCGGAAGCAGCCCTGCCGGTTCCGCCGCTGCCGGTGCGTCCGCCGGTCCTCTGTGCCGGATGTCCCCACCGGGCATCCTTCTACGCGGTAAAGAGAGCCATGGAGAAGTTAAATGAAGGCCTGGGGGAGGGCGCGGCACCCATAGAGGGAGTTTACTGCGGCGATATCGGCTGCTATACTCTGGGCAATGCAAAGCCTCTGGATATGGTGGACACCTGTCTGTGCATGGGCGCCGGGATTACCATGGCCCAGGGGCTGCAGCGGGTGGAGCCGGACAAACGGTATTTTTCCTTTGTGGGAGATTCCACCTTCTTTGCCTCCGGTCTCACAGGCATTGTCAATGCGGTATACAATGAGGCCAGCCTGACCCTGTGCATCCTGGACAACTCCACCACGGCCATGACAGGCCACCAGCCCCATCCGGGTACAGGCCGCACCATGATGGGAAATGTAGTGGAGAAAGTGGACATTACAAAGGTGCTGGAGGGCATTGGCGTAAAGAATACCGTTACAGTGGACGCGCTGGATTTAAATGCGTGTGTGGACGCCGTGCTTAAGCTGTCCGCCATGAAGGGCGTGAAAGCCATTATTTTCAAGTCCCCCTGTGCGGCTATCATAAAAAGCTTCCGGACGTGCAGGATTGCGGAGGACAGATGTGTGAACTGCCGGACCTGCATCAATGAGATTGGCTGTCCCGCATTGGTGCTGGACGGGGATATGGTGCGCATAGACAGCGGCCTGTGCACCGGATGCGGCCTGTGCAGCCAGATCTGTTCCGTAGACGCCATTGAAACGGTTAAATAGTCCTGCTTCAGACGGACAGGACAGGGAAGATGCTTGGAGAGCGAGGTATATAAGATGACAAAAAATGTATTGCTGTGCGGAGTGGGCGGTCAGGGCACTGTCCTGGCATCCCGTCTCATAGCCCTGGCGGCCATGGAGAAGGGAATGGAGGCCAGGGGAGCTGAAACCATCGGCATGGCCCAGAGGGGCGGAAGCGTGGTGAGTCATGTGCGTATCGGTGAGGAGATATATTCTCCGCTGATACCCCACGGCGGGGCAGACGTGATCATCGGCTTTGAACCGGCAGAGGCTGTCCGGTGCCTGCCTTACCTGAAAAAGGGCGGCTGTGTGGTGGTATCCCCGGCCCCCATACGGCCGGTGACCGCTTCCCTGACAGGAGGTGCCTACACGGGCCGGGAGATGATGGAATACCTGGAACATGCCGGGGAGAACCTGGTGGTGGTGGATGCAGCGTCCATTGGCATGGAGTGCGGTTCCCCGAAGGTGATGAATGTGGCCCTGCTGGGAGCAGCCATTGCCAGCGGACTGATAGGAATTTCCCTGGAGGAGATGGAGGCTGCCATTGAAAAAAGAGTGCCGGAAAAGTTCAAGGACATGAATATGAAGGCCCTGAAGCTGGGCGCGGCAGCCAGCGCCATGATAAGATAAACGGAGGATTAACCAGATGAAGATGAAAGAATCCCAGTTCCTTCTCATTAAGGAACAGCTCAAGAAACTGACTGCCAAGGAGTGCTTTTACAAGCATAAGCTGGAAGGCGTCAATGTGAATCAGATACAGTCCCAGGAGGATTTCGAGAAGCTCCCTTTTACCTGGAAGGGTGATTTGAGGGAAGCCTATCCTCTGGGTCTGATGGCTGCTCCGGAAGAGAAAATCGTGCGTATTCATTCTTCCTCAGGGACCACAGGAACTCCGGTCATCATTCCCTATACCCAGAAGGATGTGGATGACTGGGCTCTGATGTTTGCGCGCTGTTATGAGATGGCGGGCATCACAAACCTGGACCGTATCCAGATTACGCCGGGATATGGTCTGTGGACAGCCGGAATCGGTTTCCAGCTGGGAGCGGAGCGTCTGGGCGCGATGACCGTTCCCATGGGACCCGGCAACACGGATAAGCAGCTGCGCATGATGATGGATATGAAGTCCACGGTCTTGTGCGCCACGTCCTCCTATGCTCTTTTGCTGGCTGAGGAGATTGCCAAGAGAGGCATTGGAGAGCGCATCCATCTGAAAAAGGGTGTTATTGGTTCCGAGCGCTGGGGCGAGAAGATGAGGAACAGGATAGCGGCTGAGCTGGGAGTGGATCTGTTCGACATTTACGGCCTTACGGAGGTGTACGGGCCGGGAATTGCCATTAACTGCGAGAAACAGGGAGCCATGCACTACTGGGATGACTACATATACATCGAGATTGTGGACCCCAGGACAGGTGAGGTGCTGCCTGACGGCGAGGTGGGAGAAATTGTCATCACTACCCTGAAAAAGGAAGGTGCTCCCCTGATTCGCTACCGCACTCACGACCTGTCCAGAATCGTGCCGGGAGACTGTCCCTGCGGTTCGCCTTATCCCAGAATCGGCACCCTCATTGGGCGTACCGACGATATGGTCAAGGTAAAGGGCGTGAACATATTCCCAAGCCAGATAGAGGAGCTTTTAAGCTCCATAGAAGGTGCCTCCAGCGAATACCAGGTTATGGTGGACCACCTGATGGGCAAGGATGTGCTGACCTTATTTGTGGAGACAAATCCATCCATTAACAAATACGCCCTGGAAATCGAAATCCAGAATCAGTTTAAGGGGCGGATTGGCCTGACTCCTGTGGTGAAGCTGGTGGAGCTGGGCGAGCTTCCAAGAAGCGAGAAGAAGTCTACCCGTGTATTTGACAACCGGTATTAAGGCAGTCATGGAGGTTTAAACTGGCTGCAAAGGTCGCACCAGCACTTCCCTGGCATTTTGGGGCCTGAGGGCGATGACCGTGTCCTGTATCTGGTAGGCGGACATGCGGCCGCGCCTCCCCTTCAGAATACAGGTCACCAGTGCCGGGGCTGTAAAACCCAGCTCTTCCAGCCGCAGCGACATAGGCGGTTCGCTGATAACCCAGACGATTTCGGCCCGTTCTCCCGGTTTCAGTTCATGTAGCGGATAGACCATAGTGAATCACCGTTCAGGTTTGTTATGATATTATATGCAGAGTACGTATCTGTGGGAATAAAAGGAGGGTTGTCACACTTTTGGCCCAGCCCCGTATAATAAAGTACAACCTAGATGAAAGGAGATTAACACTATGAATTATAATAATTGTAATGGTTGGAATGAATATGCAGGAACTTATGAGGGAGCTTATTATGCAGGGGATGCAGCGTTTGCCAGAACGGCCGCTGCAGGCGGAAACTGCGGAAGTACTGCGGCCGCAGCCGCAGCAGGCACTGCCGGGTCATGCGGCGGAACAGGCCGGACCTGCGATTTATACTGGCAGGGCTATATGGCAGGGTTCTATGCCAACAACAGATGTAATCAGTCGGCTGAGGCAAGGACAGCTGCCCAGGCAGCAGACCGGACCGCTGCGGCTTCAAACTGCCGCTGCTCCTGCAATAACTGCAATAATTGCGGTAATTGGAACAATTGCGGCAACTGCGGCAACTGCCGCTCTTAAAAACTGCCGCTCTTAAAATAACTGTCGCTCTTAAAATACCTGAAGTTTGGGGATTATATTATTCAACATGAATGCTGAAACGGCCAGGGCTTCCCAAAGGGAGGCCCTGGCCCGGAGCATTAAAAGGGTATATTGCGGCATGTTCTAATCCAGAATGACCTTTACCGGTGAATCCACAATCATGGTATCGGGTGTTACGAGACAGTCATATGCCAGCACATGGACGCCGGCTTCACGGGCCTGCCTGAGCGCGTCCCCAAAGGCCGGATGGGTCATGTCATTGGGGGTAAAGCCACGGATGCCCTTCATCTGGATGACAAACAGGACATAAGCCTCATAACCTTCCTCATGGGCCCTTATAAGGCCCTTTAAGTGTTTGATGCCCCGTTCCGTGGGCGCGTCAGGAAACATGGCCACACCGTTTTCCTCCAGGGTTACGCCTTTGACTTCCATAAAGGCCGGGGACACTGCCTTTGTATCCCGGTCTCTCAGGGAGAATGCCAGTGGGTGCCCTCCCGCCGTATGTCACAGGGCACATAAGGTCCAAGAGGGGAAAAGGGGGAGCCGGCTTTTTCCGCACAGCCGCGGCTGTCCATGCTGCCGTCCAGTGAGGTCAGCCACTCCCATGCAGCCTTGTTGGGGGCCTGGGAGTCCATATTGATGAACAGATCATTTTTATATACGCCAATCAGGTCATACTCGGTCTTTCTTCCGGAAACAGCTGCGTCCGGATGGAATTCCAGTATAACCGCGGCTCCGGGAATCAGAAGCTCCCGGCACCGGCCGGTGTTTTTTACATGGCATACCACTGTTCTGTTCCCTGTCTTTACATGGGCGATAAAGCGGTTGGGCCGGCTTACAAAGGTTCCGGCAACTATGTGTTCATAGGTCATGATAATGTTCCTCCCGGGCTTATTGGGCCTGTACGGATACCGCGGCTGATGAGGCCCGGCCGGTATGGGGACAGGCTGTATCAGTATACCAGATAAAGGGCGGAAAAGGAAGGTATCCGTGTTTGCAGTTGCGTCTGTCCGGGAAATATGTTAATATTTTGGTAACATTACTAATTGAGAATTTCAAAAGCGAGGAAAAAGAGTATGGGATTAACCTATCAGAGTACAAGAGGCGGTGAAAAGGAAGTGACAGCTTCCATGGCCATCTTACAGGGCCTTGCAAAGGACGGCGGCCTGTTCATGCCGTCCTGTATTCCGCAGCTGGATGTGCCCCTTGAAAAGCTGGCGTCCATGACATACCAGGAAACAGCGTATGAGGTCATGAAGCTGTTCCTGACAGATTATACGGAAAAGGAACTTAAGGACTGTATCGCCAGGGCCTATGACAGCAAGTTTGATACAGAGGAGATAGCGCCTCTGGCAAAGGCTGACGGGGCATATTATCTTGAACTGTACCATGGAAGCACCATAGCATTCAAGGACATGGCTCTGTCCATCCTGCCGCACCTTATGACGACAGCGGCCAGGAAGAACCATGTGGACCGGGAAATCGTCATTCTCACGGCCACATCCGGGGATACGGGCAAGGCGGCCATGGCCGGATTTGCAGATGTGCCCGGCACACGGATCATTGTATTCTATCCCAAGGACGGAGTCAGCAAGGTCCAGGAGCTTCAGATGCGCACCCAGAAAGGGGACAACACCTCTGTGGTGGCAATCCACGGCAATTTTGATGACGCTCAGACCGGCGTGAAGAAAATGTTCGGGGACAAGGACCTGGAAGCAGAGCTTATGGGAAAGGGGTTCCAGTTTTCCTCGGCAAATTCCATTAACATTGGCCGTCTGGTTCCTCAGATTGTATACTATGTATATGCTTATGCCAAACTGTTAGAAGCAGGAGAGATAGAGAAGGGCGAGAATATCAATGTGGTGGTGCCCACAGGTAATTTCGGCAATATCCTGGCAGCCTATTTTGCCAAGCGCATGGGGCTTCCTGTAAAGACTCTGGTATGCGCCTCCAATGACAATAAAGTCTTGTATGACTTTTTTACCACAGGAATTTATGACAGGAAAAGAGAGTTTATCCTCACCAATTCACCGTCCATGGATATCCTTATATCCAGCAATCTGGAGCGCCTCATCTACATGAGTACAGGATGTGACGCCCTTGCAAGCGGAAACCTGATGCGGGGGCTTTCTCAGGAAGGAAGATATGAGGTTACGCCTGAAATGCGCGCCTTCATGTCTGATTTTGTGGGAGGTTTTGCCACCCAGGAGCAGAACGCTGCCACCATCAAAAAACTGTTTGATGATACGGGCTATCTCATTGACACCCATACAGGCGTTGCGGCTTCTGTATATGGAAATTACAGAAAGGAAAGCGGGGATGACACAAAGACAGTCATAGCGTCTACTGCCAGTCCGTATAAATTCTCCCACAGTGTCATGGAAGCCATTGCAGGCAGAGAAGGACTGGAGGGCAAGGATGAATTTGAAATTGTGGATGCGTTAAGCGCCCTGTCCGGCGTCGCTGTTCCCCAGGCTGTGGAGGAAATCCGCCATGCAGCCGTCCGCCATAACAGGGAATGCGGCGTGGATGATATGAAGAACGAGGTAAAGGACATCCTGGGCATCAGCTGATTTAATGAAAAACATCTTCCTTTTTGTTCGCGTATGCGATATAATGGGTGAGATAGTTAATAAAATAACAAAGTTATAAGGAGGTATAATATGTTAGTTTCAGCAAAAGACATGCTTGAAAAAGCAAGGGAAGGCAAGTACGCAGTTGGCCAGTTTAACATCAACAACCTGGAGTGGACCAAGTCCGTACTGCTGACAGCAGAAGAACTGAAATCTCCGGTTATCCTGGGCGTATCCGAGGGCGCAGGAAAGTATATGACAGGATTTAAGACAGTTGCTGCCATGGTTGAGGCCATGATGGAAGAACTGAACATCACGGTTCCGGTTGCCCTGCATCTGGACCATGGTACTTACGATGGCTGCTATAAATGTATCAAAGCAGGATTTTCCTCCATCATGTTTGATGGTTCCCACTATCCAATCGAAGAGAACATCGAGAAGACAAAGGAGCTGGTTAAGGTAGCACATGCCATGGGTCTGTCCCTGGAGGCAGAGGTTGGCTCCATCGGCGGTGAGGAAGACGGCGTGGTAGGCTTAGGCGAGTGCGCTGATCCTCAGGAGTGCAAGGCCATCGCTGATCTGGGAATTGACTTCCTGGCAGCCG
>ERZ772877.635-NODE-635-length-23781-cov-5.87406_pt1 | contig 23781 bp, 19 predicted proteins | sample MGYA00580583_ERZ772877 | MGnify/ENA primary metagenome ERZ772877 (study PRJEB29015, sample SAMEA2737661) | human gut metagenome | biome: human gut; feature: human-associated habitat; material: faeces | place: China | collected 2012 ... | reverse complement strand
GATGTTGCCTTTCGAGCTGAGCACAGGAGCGCAAGTATCTGCCGGAGGGCGCGTTCAGCCGCATTTATCTGGACGAGCAGCCGGTGGATGCCGGCAACTATGTGGCCGGTGCACTGGCGCTGGAAAGCAGCGATATGAACACCGCAGGCTTTGCTATGTTCAAGATCAAGCCCAAGACAAACGGCGTGCGCATGTACTGGGCACAGCAGGCCGAAAAGCCCATGACCGCCGAAGAGCTGCAAAGCTTCAATGAAGCGGCTGTGCTGGAAGTGGATGGTCAGGTAGTGCCCACCGATAAGATCCGCTACAGCTACAAGAAGTCCGGCTGGGGCTGTGATGCCACCAGCGAGCTGCCCGCAGAGCCGGGCACCTATGTGCAGACGGCAGAGATCGGCGGCAATTACTCCTGCAGCAAGATCAGCCGCAACATCACCGTAAAGTGATGTCGTAAAGCAAAAACAAGACCCCGCACCAGAAGGTGCGGGGTCTTGCTGTATCTTATGAGAAAAACGGGATCACATGCGGAAATGGAAGCCCCAGCCGCCGCAGCAGCAGTTGCAAAGCAGGTTCAGCAGGATCATGCTCCAGCACCACTGCATCAGGCCGCCGGGGCTGGTGTAGGTGGCCTGTGTGGTGCGGTAGGTCTGGCCGGGGTTCTGCATCCGGCGCAGGTGCATCTGGTACTCGGTGTTGCCCGGGTCCAGTTGCACGGCACGGCGGGCATCCTGCAGCGCATCGATGCGGTTGCCCAAGCCCTGATTTGCGAGGGAGGACAGATAATACCACCGGGCATTGCGGCCGGTCATGCCGTCCAGCACGCGGCGGGCCTCCGCATAGCGGCCATTGGCCACAAAGTTGCGGGCGGCCTGCATCTCCGGGCTGTCGGAGCCGGAATAGCTTGCGCCCTGCTGGCCGTAACCCTGCTGGTAGCCGCCAAAGCCAAACCCGAAACCGAACGGGTCAAAGCCATCGAATCCGTCAAAACCGCCGTAACCGTTCTGATAACCCTGCTGCTGGCCGTAACCCTGTTGTTGGTAGCTGCCGTAGGGATTTCCGCCCATCTGGGGGCCGGTCTCGCCCTTGGTAATGGCATCGTAAGCCGCCTGCACTTCCTTGAAGTGCTCCTCGGCGGTAGGATCGTTGGGGTTCAGGTCCGGGTGCCAGCGCTTGCACTTGGCGCGGTATGCTTTTTTGATCTCGTCATCGCTTGCGCCGCGCGAAACGCCCAGCACCTCATAGGGGTCTCTCATGGATATACTTCCTCACGTCTCATTTCGCGCAGCCACAGTGCCGCGCAATGTTTATAGTCTACCGTATTGCCGTGGAAAAATCAAGACAAAGCCGCCATTCAGCCACGGCTGCGGGCCTGCTTGGCTGTTTTGCAGTTGTATTTGAGCCATACGCCGGAGTAAAGGATGTTGCGCAGCAGGTCTGCGTCCTCCACGCAGGGCAGGCGTTCAAAGCTCTGGGCACACTGTGCCAGCAGCAGCTCAAAGATCTCTTTCATCTCTTCCTCATAGCCGGGCTGCTGACTGAGTGCTTTCAGCGGATTGTAGGCCCCCTTGCGCTGGTCATGCTCCAGATCGTCATAGGCATCCAGCAGGTAGATGAACTTGCCCAGATGGAAGCCGATGCTGCGCAGCTCCGGCGACCAGTGATCCTGCCGGTAGTCGAACAGCTCTGCCATCAGCTCGCCAAAGCAGCCGGACACGGCATCCAGATCTTCGCTCCCGGCAGCTTCATATTCTGCCAGCCTGTCCAGACAGGTGCGGATGGCGCTGCACTGACGGGGCCAGCGGCTCTCGGCAGCCTGCTTACAGCCGGTAAGCAGCTTTTCATATCCAAGGCCCAGCAGGCTGCGGTCGTCCTTCCACTTATCCTCGGCGTTGTAGTAGTGCAAGGCTACGCTCAGATCTGCACAGTAATCGGTGGGGGAGGCTGCCCGCCATTCCACACCGCCCAAGGGGTGGATGGGGCACCGGTCGTGGCCGGAAGAAGCTTCGGTCTCGCCCTCGTACAGGCTGCACAGCAGCAAGTTCAGGAAGGTGAGGTCATAGCTCAGCGTAAAGCGGCCCCGCAGGCCGTGCAGTGCGTCGATGCGGCGGCACAGCCCGCAGTAGGCGGTGCGGTAGCGCTTTTGTGCTTCGTCCGAAAGCGCAGCCTGATTGGGCACAACATAACCAAACATGGCCGCTCAGCTCTTTTTGATGAACTGGGTGCCGCAGCGCGGGCAGGAGATCTGGATGCGGCCGCGGCCACGGGGCACACGCAGCTTCTGGCGGCACTTGGGGCAGCGGTAGTAGTGGTAGAGCTTGCGGTTGGCCCACTGATCCTTCAGACCGCGGAACTTACGGTCTACGCGGTCCTTCAGGGCATAGTACTGGTAGTTCTCCTCCGTGCGCTTGGAAATGTTGCGGCTGAGCGAGCGGTAGTAGCACAGCACCAGCAGCACCAGACCCAGCCATGTGAACAGGCTGAAGCGGGTGAGCAGCGAGATCAGCAGCAGCACGATGGACGCGATGCTCAAAAACTGGTTCAGGCCATCGGTACCGTAGCGGCCGATCATAAACTGACGGAATTTTTCTCTCATAACTCCTGCATCCTTTGTTTTGGAATCAAAGCGGGCGCGCCCGCCGTTATTTTACAGTTCTTAGGATACCAGTCAACCATGATGAAATTTTGAACAGAGTGAAAATCTATCATGAAGGGACGGAAATTAAGCTTCCCGGCAGCGGATGGTCACCACGGCATCGGTATCCAGCGCACCCTCCATGCGGCAGTGCAGCACGGCACGGCCCGCTTCGCCGGTAGTGGCAAGGTAGGTGCCCGCCATGCCGCCGCGCAGCGGCACCACGCTGGGACCAATGATCTTCAGCGGGCCGTCCACGCTCAGCTGAACGGCTTCGCCGCAGTAGGGCAGCAGGCTGCCGTTCTGGTCGATGGCGCGCAGGCTGACAGCGGCGCAGTCCCAGGTGGGGCCGTCGGTGAGGATGGGGTTGTGCACGGTGCATTCCAGCCGGACGCTCTGCACCGGTTCCCGCACCACGGTGCGCACGGCGCGGCCATGCCACACGGCTTCAAAACGGTAGGCTGCGCACGGTGTGCCCAGCACGCCGATGTATTTGTAATACATGCGGGCTACCTCGTTCCAGCTCAGCCGCAGCGAAAGCATCCGCGCCTTGGAAAGCGGCGAAAGCTCCATGGCATCCCGGCGCATCTCGTTCAGGATAGCGGCTGTCATCTGGGCGGAGGCCTGGTCCATGCCCTCGTACTTTTCCAACAAAGAACCCACAAAATCGTTGATCTCAATGGGCGGATGCGTCATGGCGGCAAAACGGCCGTGCCGGTCAGGCGTGAACTCGGCAATGTAGTCGTTGCCGCGGTACAGCCGCACGCTTTCGGCGTTGGTGAACACCCAGCAGGCTGTGGGAACGCCGCCGGGCAGGTCGCCCAGTGCCATGCCGGAAGAGACCTCCAGCACGATGTCCGAGGGGGAACGCGGCGTTTTCTGGCTTGCATATACCGCCGCCGAAAGCTTCGGGTTGCGGAACATATCCATCACACCGTGGTAGCAGATGCGGTCGCCGCTGCCAAATTCCCGGTGGGTGTTGTAATCGGCCATGCACCAGCCAAAGCTGCCGGCCACGCCCTGCTGCGCAATGGAATCGTTGATCCCGGCGGCATAGCGCAGAGCCTGCACCAGCCGGTGGGTCTCGTCGTCAAAGGGCTTGGTGGGCAGCTGCTGCCCGCCGAACTCGCTGATGAGGTAGCCTTTGCGGGGATCGGAAGTCACTGCGGCGCGGGCTTCGCAGGCGGCACCGCGCCCACGGTAAGAGTAATCGTTGTAGGCGTAAACATCCTCCAGCAGCTGGCTCTTGCGGTGGTTCCGCGCGCCTGCCGTGGGGCGGGTGGGGTCCAGCCGGTGGATGGCCTCGTTGGTGCGCTTATAAAACGCTTCGTCGTCGGCGCTGCCGTTTACACGGGCACCCCACAAAAAGATGCTGGGGTGGTTGCGGCACTGGCATACCATTTCGCGGCAGTTCTGCAAGGCCTGCGCCTTCCAGCTCTCGTCGCCGATGTATCGCCAGCCGGGCATCTCGGTGAACACCAGCAGGCCCAGCTCATCGCAGGCATCCAGAAACGCCGGGCTCTGGGGGGAATGGCTGGTGCGCACCGCGTTGCAGCCAAGGTCTTTTTTCAGGATCTGAGCATCCAGCCGCTGGATGCTGTCCGGCATGGCATAGCCCTGATAGGCGTAGCTCTGGTGGCGGTTCAGGCCCCGCAGCTCCACGCGCTGACCGTTCAGATACAGCCCGCCTGCCACGAACTGCACGGTGCGGAAGCCGAAGCGGATGGTCTTTTCGTCCAGCACACGGTCCGGCAGACCGGCAGAGCCGGGGCGGATCAGCTGTACGGTGAGGGTGTACAGGGTGGGATGCTCGATGCTCCACGGGTGCACACCGTTCAGCACGCCGGTGATGGGCAGGGAAAGCTCGCCGCTGTAGGCGGCGCGGCTGCCGGAAGGGCTGCAGATCTCGGCCTGCAGTGTGCAGCCTACCGTCTCACCCACGGTGGAGGTATAGATGCGGAAATCGCCCTCGGCCTTTGCCTCGATGAACACATCCCGCAGATAGGCGGGCTCCTTGATGTCCAGACTGACGGCACGGTAGATGCCGCCGTAGGTCAGGTGATCGATCTGCCCGCCAAAGGGCGGAATGTTCAGATCCTCGCGGCTGTCGCAGCGCACAGCCACCACGTTTTTCTGACCCAGATGCAAAGCACTGGTCAGATCTACCGTGAAGGCGGTGTAGCCGCAGGCGTGGTGGAACAGCCGCCGCCCGTTGCAGAACACGGTCGCATCATGGGCAACAGCACCAAAGGTGAGCAGAACAGTGCGGCCTGCCCACTCTCTGGGTGCAAAAAACTCCCGCCGGTAGCCGCACAGGCACTGGTATTCATTTTCGTTGCAGTAATTGTAGGGCAGCACCCGCACAGTGTGGGGAATGCGCACCGGTTCCAGTTCCAGTCCGCACTCCGGCCGCACCAGTGCCGGGTCGAACCGGGGCGTGAACAGCCAGCCTTCGTTCCAATCGTAGTGTTCCATACAAGGGTCTCCATCCTGCTAAAATCACTTTACATCTTATAGTAACACAAACTTATGAACGAAAAAAGAAGCGGAAGGCGCTTTGAAAAAGGTTTTTTGCTGTTTTTGGCACGAAATGGCGTGGACTGCAAAGAAAAAGAGGCTCAGAGCAGCTTACGGACTGTTCTGAGCCTTTGGATCAGAAATTGATTTTCCGATCAGCGGATAAAATTAGTCATGGGGCGCTTGGGGTTCTGCGGGTGTTCAAAGCCTGCGGCCCTGCCTGCTTCGATGCAGTGCAGCAGCCATGCCATGTTGCGGCCCAGCTCCTGCATTACAGCGCAGCCCTCGGCATCCTGCAGCACCTGCTCGGCGTTGGAGCCGTGCACCATGGCCCAGTAGGAGCCGTTCACCAGCGGCATGTGGAAGAACTGCGGGTACTTTACCAGCTGGTCCAGCGTGGTGGTGGTGCCTGCACGGCGGGCCGAGCAGCAGATGGCGGCAGGCTTGTAGGCCAGATATCTGCCGCCCGCGTAGGCAAGGCGGTCCATGAAGCTGGTCATGTTGCCGGATGCGGATGCATAGTGCACCGGGCTGCCGAACACGAAGCCATCGGCAGTTTTGGCCTTCTCGATGGCCTCGTTGACCACGCCGCCAAACACGCAGCCGTTGCCTGCGGCACAGCCGCCGCAGCCGATGCAGCCGCCCACGGGTTTGCCGCCGACATGCAGGATCTCAGTGTCCACACCGGCATCGTTCAGTTCCTTTGCAATGAGCGAAAGGGCGGTATAGGTGCAGCCTTTTTCGTGCGGGCTGCCGTTGATGAGCAGAACTTTCATGGGAATACTCTCCTTTTATGCCAGAATGCGCCGCAAAAGCCCGGCGCTGCCGGTTTTATTGTAGCACAAACCGCCAGACGGCGCAACGCGCGGCCCTTGACAAGAATATGCAGTTGGGTGATAATAAAGTGATACAAAAAACGTGTTTGCAGCCACATCTTCCGGCTGCAAGGAGGAGGAGAAAGAACATGCGCGTGATCGCAGGAGAAGCCCGGGGCCGCAGTCTGGAGGCCCTGCCGGGGACCGACGTGACCCGGCCCACCCTTTCGCAGGTAAAGGAGGCGATGTTCAGCATCGTCCAGTTCGACCTGCCCGGCGCACGGGTGCTGGACCTGTATGCGGGCAGCGGCCAGCTTGGCATTGAAGCACTGAGCCGCGGCGCGGCGCGCTGCGTGTTTCTGGACGAGAACCGCGAGGCGGTGAACATCATCATGCGCAACTGCAAGGCCTGCGGCGTGTTCGACCGCAGCCGCGTCAATATCGGTGAGGCTGCGCGGTATCTTTCCGCCTGCCGCGAGCAGTTCGACATCGTACTGCTGGACCCGCCCTTCCGCAATGGTACACTGGAAAAGATCCTGCCTGCGGTGGATAAATGCACCGCGCCCGGCGGCATCGTGCTGTGCGAGAGCGAGACCGGCATCGTGCTGCCGGCCGAGGCAGGCGGCCTGACCCTGAAAAAACAGTACAAGTACGGCAGGGTGCTGCTGTGGAAATACACAAAGCCCATGCAGAACACAGACCCTGCCGAGAACGAACCGAAGGGAGAAGCACTATGAACGTGAACGAACTTTTGGATACCATTGAGGATGCTCTGGAGGAAGGTGCCAATGTGCCCCTTTCCGGCGGCAAAAAGATCGTGGATGTGGAGCAGATCCGGGATTATCTGGACGAGATCCGCGCAAACCTGCCCGGCGAGCTGCGGCAGGCCCAGCAGATCGTGAACGACCGCGCTCAGATCGTGGAGACGGCCAACGCACAGGCGCAGGCCATTGTGAAAAAGGCTGAGGAGCGGGCGCGCATTCTGGTGAGCGAAGCCGAGATCGTGAAGGCTGCACAGCAGCGCGCCGGGGAAATCACCACTGCAGCCCAGAACGAGGCCCGCACCCTGCGCCAGACCGTGACCGACTATTGCGACAACATGCTCAAGAACACCGAGGAAACAATGGTGGAAAATGCGGCACAGGTAAAGAACGTGCGCGCAAATCTGCGCCAGAACGCCAAGAAAAACGGCTGAAGACAGCCTTTTTCACACACAAATTACACATACGGCAAAAACCAAAGTTCCTGCAGGCAGAAATGACGGCCGACAGGGACTTTTTTTGTTGCATTTTGCGGCAAAAACGGGAGCACAAACCCTTGCAATCAGGGGCCTGATTTGTTAAAATAAAACTGTGTTATCGGGTAAAAGTGTGCGCTGTGTGCACAGTGCCCGGAACACGGAAAGCTTATGAACTGAGAAAGGAGGCCGCAGCGATGGAACTTGAAACACAAGCAGCCTTTGACCCGGCCTCGTTTGAGCATATCCCCGTTCTGCTGAACGAGTGTCTGGAGGGTCTTTCCATTGATCCGGCCGGCACCTACCTTGACGGCACTGCAGGCGGCGCGGGACATTCCCGCCAGATCGCCTTGCGGCTGGATGCAGAAAAGGGCGGCAGGCTGATCTCGCTGGATCAGGACCCGGACGCGGTGCAGACCGCGCGTGCCCGCCTTGCGGGCCTGCCTGCCACGGTGGTGCAGATCAACTTCCGCTATGCCGGACAAGCTCTGGAAAGCCTTGGCATCGACAAGGTCAACGGCGCGCTGCTGGATCTGGGCGTTTCCAGCCATCAGCTGGACGATGCGGCCCGCGGCTTTTCCTACCGTGCGGATGCACCGCTGGACATGCGGATGAGCCAGCAGGGCGAAACGGCAGCGGACCTTGTGAACACCGAGAGCCGCGAAGAGCTGGCACGCATTCTGCGGGATTACGGCGAAGAACCTTTCGCATGGCAGATCGCGGGCAGGATCGTGGAGGCAAGGGAGAATTCTCCGATCGAAACGACCCTGCAGCTGGCAGACATCGTGGCCAGCGCCATGCCCCCGGCGGAACGCCGCAAAAACAAGAACCCTTCCCGCCGCACCTTTCAGGCGCTGCGCATTGCAGTGAACCATGAACTGGATGCGCTGGAAGAAGGCTTGGATACCATTTTCGATCATCTTGCGCCGGGCGGCCGGCTGTGCGTGATCACCTTCCACTCGCTGGAGGACCGGCTGGTGAAGAACAAATTTCGCCGCTGGTCCACCGCGTGCACCTGCCCGCCGGAGTTTCCGGTGTGCGTATGCGGCGGCAAAGCCAAAGCGAAGCTGATCACCCGCAAACCCATTGAAGCAAACAGTCAGGAACTGGAAGAGAACCGGCGCAGCCGGTCCGCCCACCTGAGAGTTTTGGAAAAATGCTGAACGGCAGAAGCCGTTGTGTGAGGAGGAGAGCAAACCATGGGTCAGGCAGCATATGATTATAACGCGGTACGCCGCAGAAAAGCCCCGCAGACACAGCGCAAGGCAGATCTGCGGGTAGCAAAGGGCGGCAAGCGTCGGCTTTCGCCGCTGCAGGCAGCGGTGCACAACGCCATGCATCTGGTAGCAGCAGCACTGCTGGTGGGGTTTGCCATCAGCCTGCTGTGGAGCGAGTCCAAGCTGGTGGAGCTGAACGACCAGATTCAGGACGCAAAGGCTCAGCTGGTCAGTGAGCAGAGCCAGTATACTTACTATAACAGCACCCTGAACAGCAAGACCAACATCACCAGCGTGGAAGAGACGGCCGGCAGGCTGGGCCTGATGAAAATTGATCAGAGCCAGATCACCTACATCCGTTTGGGCGAGAGCGACACGCTGGAGCGCACCCAGTCCGCTGTGCGGCAGTGGACCGACTTTATCTACAACGGTGCCGTGAACATTCTTGGCACTGTAAAGTGAACCAAATACGGGAAAGCGTGCGGCAGCGCACGCTTTTTCGGTTTATACACCCTGTTTGCAGGGCAGTTCCAAATTTGACAAAAGCGCGGCAGAAGGCAGCAAATGCCCGCTGCCGCAGGAGCATACCATGTGGAAATTCTTCCGAAAATTCATCAAAAAAATAAAAGGCCCCTGGCCGGAAACCAGCACCGGTGCCCGCATGAACCCCAGAACCAGTCTGATCTGCGGCGGTCTGGCCCTTGTGGTCATGGGCCTTGCTGCGGCCCGTGTGACCTACAGCCTGTATGATATCCAGATCAAAAACGGCGACACCTACCGCCAGCTGGCCGCAAAGCAGCAGCTGCTGGATACCACCATCAAGGCCACCCGCGGTGAGATCTACGATACCTCCGGCATCACGCTGGCCTCCACCAGCGTGGTGTGGACCATCTGGGCCGACCCGGACAACAGCAAAATCTTATATACCACCACCGGCAAGGATGAGGAGGCGGCGCGCACGCTGGACACGGCCATGTGCGCCGAGGTCAGCCGGGAACTGACCCTGCGCCTGCTTTCCGGCGACGGCGAAAGTCTGGACGCGGTGGACACTTCCTCGGAAGCGTACCAGACCCAGTACCAGAAGGTTTACGATGCACTTTCCAAGATGGACACCAAGTATCAGGTGCTGGCCACCAAGGTGAACAACGCTGTCAAGCTGTCCATCGAATCCTACGTTTCCCAGTTCAACAAGGCACACAAGCGTGCCACTGAGACCTCCCGCAAGGGCAACATCTCGGTCGGCAGCGAGAAGAGCTTCCAGCGCAATTACCCCTACGGAGCGTTTGCAGCGGCAGTGCTGGGCTTTACCGATGCGGACGGCATTGGTACTTACGGTCTGGAAAAATCCTATCAGTCCACGCTGGCCGGGGTGGATGGCCGCACCATTACCCAGCGCAATGCCTACGGCAACGCCATTGCGGACGAGAATGCCACCACCTTTGCAGCCAAGGATGGCTCCAATCTGGTGCTTTCGCTGGATGTGAATGTGCAGGAGATCGTGGAACGGTATCTGAACGAAGCCATTGCAGCCAACACGGTGGAGAACCGCGGCTGCGCCATCGTGATGAACGTCAAGACCGGTGCCATCCTTGCCATGGCTTCCAAGCCGGATTTTGACCCCAACGACCCGCTGGACTACAGCGCAAATCTGGATTACCTCAACGAGCTGGTGCGCGCTGAGCCGGAGCTGTACGGCATCTACAAAAAGGATGAGAACGGCAACGAGCTGAAGGATGCAAACGGCAACCGCATTCTGGACGAGGAGGGCGATTACTCCGGCTACTTCCGCGATATCCAGTGGAAAAACAAGGCCATCACCGAGTTGTACTACCCCGGCAGTGTGTTCAAGGTGATCACCTCGGCCATGGGCGTGGACTCCGGCCTTGCAAACATCAACACCACCTTTACCTGCGCCGGTGCTTACGGCGTGGCAAAGGAGACCTACCACTGCGCAGGCCACAAAGCCCACGGCACCATCACACTGGCCGAAGCTCTGCGCCAGAGCTGCAATATCTACTATATCCAGCTGGGTCAGCGCGTTGGCTCCCAGACCTTCTATAACTACTTCGATGCCTTTGGCTTTACCAGCCGCACCGGCGTGGACCTGCCCAGTGAGACGGGCTTCATGCAGTATTATAAGGCCAACCAGCTGGGCGAAGTGCAGCTGGCTTCCTCGGCCTTTGGTCAGGCAATGGCCATCACCCCGCTGCAGATGTGCACCGCTGTGGCCGCAGCCGTCAACGGCGGCTATCTGGTCACGCCCCATGTGGTGGATAAGATCACCGATGCAAATGGCAACGTAATCGAGGAGATCGGTGCCAATGTGCGCCGTCAGGTCATCAGCGAGAGCACCAGCAATGTGATCCGCCAGTTCATGGAATATGAGGTGGGTGCCGGTACCGGCGGCGGCAAGTATGCCTATGTGTCCGGCTACCGTATCGGCGGCAAGTCCGGCACTTCCGAACAGTTGAACATGGACCGCCGTGCCGACGGTGACTACAAGAAGGTGGCATCCTTTGCCGCTGTCCTGCCCGCCGACGACCCGGAGATCATCGTCTATGTGATGCTGGATGACCCCAACAACGCCAGAACGGACTACTCGTCCCTGTTGGCAGCGCCCGTTGTGGGCAACATCATCAGCGAGATCGCACCTTACCTTGGCATTGCCGCCGACGGCGAGGATCGCAGCCAGACTGTGGTCACTGTGCCGAATCTGGTGGGCACCGAGTGGAGCAGTGCGCAGGTGCAGCTGAACATCAAGGGCCTCAGGCATCAGCTGGCCGAAAGCACCACCAGTCAGGCGGCAGCAGCTGTCACCTACCAGTATCCGCACGCGGGTGCAAAGGTGGCCTACGGCACCACCGTGTACCTGTATACCGATACCTATGAGGGCAGCCATACCGATGTGCCGGATGTGACCGGCAAGAGCGCGGACTTTGCCCGCCAGATGCTGTCTGCCGCCGGATTGAACTGTGTGGTGGAGGGCAATGCGAACGGCACTGTGCAGGCCCAGAGTGCAGACCCCGGTTCCAGTGTGCAGCGCGGCACCGTCGTGACCATTACCTGTGGATAAGAGAGAGTATCCTGTGATCCTGAATAAACAGAGAGGGGACATGAACAATGGAAAAAATTTCTGCAAGCAAGCTTCTGGCAGGGCTGGTGCCCGCAGACTTCATCCGGGAAGAGGTGCAGGTGGAACTGGTGACCACCGACAGCCGCGAGGTGCGGCCCGGCTGCATTTTTGTAGCGTTCCCGGGTGAAAAATTTGACGGCCACGATTTTGCGGCCAAAGCACTGGAGAACGGTGCTGTTTATGTGGTGGTGAACCACCCGGTGGAGGGCGTGCCTGCGGAAAAGGCCATCCTCTGCCCGGACAGCTACCACGCCATGATGGTGATGGGCGCGAACTACCGCAGCCAGTATCACCCCAAGATGGTGGGTGTGACCGGCAGCGTGGGCAAGACCACCACCAAGCAGATGACCTACGCCGCCCTTGCAGGCTTTGGCGAGACCATCAAGACCGAGGGCAACCAGAACAATGAACTGGGCATGCCCCGCACCTTGATGCGGCTGGAAAGCAGCACTGAGTATGCCGTGATCGAGATGGGCATGAGCCATGCGGGCGAGATCGACCGTCTGGCCCGGGCCGCACGCCCGGATGTGGGCATCATTACCTGCATCGGTGTGTCCCACATCGGCAATCTGGGTAGTCAGGAGAACATCTGCAAGGCAAAGCTGGAGATCTGCAACGGCCTGCCGGAGGGTGCACCGCTGGTGCTGAACTATGATGATAAGTTCCTGCGCGCCGCAAAGCTGCCCGCCCACGTGAAGCCGGTATGGTTCAGTCTGGCAGATGAGAACGCTGATGTGTGTGCACTGTCCATCCGGCAGGAAGAGGACGGCATGAGCTTTGTGCTGGAAGATCAGGAAGAGGGCACCTTTGTGGTCAAGATCCCGGCCATGGGCAAGCACAATGTGGCAAACGCTCTGGCTGCCTACTGCGCCGCCACCCGCTTGGGCTGCGACCCGCGCGGTGTCATCAAGGGGCTTTCCAATTTTGAGCAGACCGGCCGCCGCCAGAAGGTGGTGCACAGCAAGGGCGTTACCGTCATTGAGGATTGCTACAATGCAAACCCCGACAGCATGAAGGCCGCGCTTGCCATGTTCAAGGAATTCCCCTGCAAGCGCCGCTTTGCCCTGCTGGGCGATATGCTGGAGCTGGGCGAGCTGTCCCGCGAAGCCCACGAGGAGCTGGGCCGTCTGGCTGCGGAGAGTGATCTGTACTGCCTTGTGACCTACGGCGAAAACGCAAAGCGCACGGCTGTGGTGGCTGCGGCCAAGGGGGTCAAGACCCTCCATGCCAACAACTACCGCGAGGCAGCGGATGCTCTGCTGAACCGGATAGAGCCGGGCGATGCCCTGCTGGTGAAGGCAAGCCGCGGCATGGCGCTGGAAAAAGTGCTGGAAATTTTCTACGCAGAGCAGAAAGATGCCGAAGAATAACCCTTTGGCATGAATTTGGAGATTGAAAAATGATTCGTTTCGCCTTGGTCGTCGCGTCGGTGCTGGGTTTTGTGCTGACTGCGGCGCTCGGCAATATGATGGTGCCGCTGCTGCGGGAGCTGCAGCGTGCGGCACGCGGTACACAGCCGGACAGCGATGCCCCGGACAGCCCGGTGCCTACCATGGGCGGGCTGTGCCTGATGGTGGGCACCCTTGCCGCTGTGGGCGTGGGCTGGCTGGCCGCATGTGCTGCACAGCCTTCCCTGCTTGGCAGCGACCGGCAGATGACCTCCCGCCTGCTCATTGCACTGCTGGGGTCGCTGGCCTTTGGCGCAGTGGGGCTGGCCGATGATCTGGCCCGCATCCGCAGCCGCTACCCGAACGGTTTGGGCCTTGGCCTGCGCCGCATACAGCGCCTTGCACTGGAATGCATCGCTGCAGCGCTGGTGCTGGGCCTGCTGGCACTGAACGGGTGCCTGCCCACAGGGCTGATCCTGCCGGGAGCAGGCTATGTGGAATGTGCGCTGGCACCGCTGCTGTGGGCTGTGCTGCTGGTGGCGATGGCCGAGGCGGCCCGCGTGGCCGACGGTGCCGACGGCACGGTGTGCGGCGCGGCCTTTGTAGCTATGCTGGGCCTGATGATGCTGGAAACGCAGCTGGGCTGGTTCCCGCTGGCAGTATTCCCGGCGGCACTGGCCGGTGCACTGATGGCCTTTCTGCTGTGGGATTTTCCACCGGCAAAGCTGCACCCCGGCCGGTGCGGCTGCTTGTATGCAGCGGGAGCCATTGGCTGCATTCCGCTGTGCATTGGCTACGCAGAGCTGAGCATCCCGCTGGCACTGCCCTTCTGGGTGGAGGGCGGCATGGTGTTGCTGCAGGTCCTGTTCTGCCGCTGGAAGGGCAGGCCGCTGTTTGCGGCGGCACCGCTGCACCGCTGGCTGGAAAAGCGCGGCATGAGTGCAGTGAATATTTTTTACAGCCTGTGCGCACTGAGCGTGTGCGGGCTGGCGCTGGCCGTGTGTCTGGCACGCTGGGCCTGAGCGCCTGATTCTGAAAATAAGGGGGCGTGGCAATGGCAGCCACCCGCAGACAACATAAAAACCAAAAAGAAAGTGCATGGGTGCCGCCGCTGCAGCGGGACCCGGGACCGTGGAACCGGCTGCTGCTCAACTGGCTGGCAACGCTGGCCATTATCATGGTGTTCGGCCTTGTAATGCTGTACAGCGCAAGCTACACCACCGGCTACCTGCGCATGGGCGACAGCCTGCACTACATCAAGCAGCAGGCTATCTGCATGGCCATTGGCATTGGCTGTATGGTAGTCATGAGCTATGTGGATCACCGCTTCCTGCGCTGGGCGAGCAAGCCGCTGTACTGGGTGGTGCTGGCCATGCTGGCCGTCACGCTGACCTTTGCACCGCTGAACGGCTGCCGCCGCTGGATCCGTCTGGGCGGCCTGACTCTGCAAACCTCTGAGGTGGCAAAGTTTGAGATGATCCTGCTCTCGTCCCATCTGGCGGCAAGTGCGCCGCAGATCGGCCGGTTCAGCCCGTCGCTGAGAGAAAAAATCAAGCCAAAGGATTGGTTGTTCATCCGCATCGTAAGGCAGCTGATCGTGCCGGTGCTGCCGCTGGTGCCGGTGGTGCTGCTGCTGTTTTTAGAGCCGCACATGTCCGGCATCCTGCTGACCACCGCCATCGTGGGCACCATCCTCATGCTGACCGGCTGCGGCGGTGTATTGACATGGTGCGGGGCCGCGGCGGCGGCTCTGCTGCTGAAACCGGCTCTGACGCTGGTGGAATCCATTGGCTATCTGCAGGACCGCCTGAACACATGGTCCGATGATCTGGAAGCGCTGAACGACCAGACCAAGCAGAGCTTGTACGCCATCGGCTCCGGCGGACTGAAGGGCCTTGGCCTTGGCAACAGCGTGGAAAAGCAGCTCTGGCTGCCGGAAAGCACCAACGACTTCATCTTCAGTGTGGTGTGCGAAGAGTTGGGCTTCATCGGTGCGGTGCTCATCATCGTGCTGTTCATACTGCTCATAGCGCAGGGCCTGATGATCGCCTATAAGGCCGAGAACCAGTTCTGCACCATGGTGGGAATTGGCATTATGGCGCAGATCGCCTGGCAGGTGTTCTGCAACATCGCCGTGGTCACCAACACCATCCCGAATACCGGCATCAGCCTGCCGTTTTTCTCGTCCGGCGGCACCAGTCTGATCTTGCTGCTGGCAGAAATGGGCGTGATGGTGAACATTGGGCGCAACGGAGAGCGGGCGGCGCAGCAGAGGGCGGCGGCCCACGCACAGCGGCAGGCTGCAAAGGCTCAGCGTGATGCGGAGCTGAAGGACCGTACCATCAATCTGGACGATGCCCGCCGTGCACGCAATGAACTGTAACGACTGTTTTGAGGGCTCAGGCCAGTGGGGAGCTCCCCGATGACCTGCCCAGATGCACTAATAATAGAGGAGGAATCGTCATGCGAGTTCTGATCGCTGCCGGCGGCACTGCCGGCCATATCAACCCGGCACTTGCCATTGCAGGTGCTATCAAAAAGGCAGACCCTTCTGCCGAGATCCACTTTGCCGGCCGCAAGGAGGGCATGGAGTATCGTCTGGTAGGACAGGCGGGCTATCCCTTCCACCATATCGAGATCACCGGTTTCCAGCGCAGGCTGTCGCTGAACAACATCAAGCGCAACATCGTTACGCTGTGGAATCTGGCCCTCTCTGGCCCCAAGGCAAAGGCCATTATGAAGGAGGTCAAACCTGATCTTGTGATCGGCTGCGGCGGCTATGTGTCCGGTCCGGTGGTGCGCTGTGCCGCCAAAATGGGCATCCACACCGCCATTCATGAGCAGAACGCCTTCCCCGGCGTGACCAACAAGCTGCTGGCACCGGATGTGGATCTCGTGTTTGCCGCCGTACCTGCTGCTGTGGAAAAGCTGGGCGCACCTGATAAGACCATCGTGGTGGGCAATCCGGTGCGCCCGGAGGTGTTCACCAAGGCAAAGGACCGCGATGCCATCCGCGCTGAGCTGGGCGCGGGCGACCGCACGGTGATCCTTTCCTTCGGCGGCAGCCTTGGCGCACGCCGCGTCAACGAGGTGGTGGCTGACCTGTGTGCATGGGAACAGCACGAGAAGAAGCCGGTGCTGCATCTCCACGCTACCGGCCAGTACGGTGTGCAGCTGTTCAAGGATCTGGAAAAGGAAAAGAACTTCGCGGAGGGCGACGGCCTTGTGGTGAAGGAATACATCAACAATATGCCGGAACTGCTGGCTGCGGCAGACCTTGTCATCAGCCGCGCCGGTGCGCTGACGCTGGCCGAGCTGGAAGCTGTTGGCCGTGCAGCCGTGCTCATCCCCAGCCCCAATGTGGCTGAGAACCACCAGTACTTCAATGCCATGGAACTGCAGAAGGCCGATGCCGCTGTGGTGATCGAGGAAAAAGACCTGACCGGCGAAAAGCTGGTGAGCACGGTGTCCGACATGCTGGCACAGCCCGGCAAGCTGGCTGAGATGGGCAAAAATGCCCGCAGCCTGTCGGTGGATGACAGCCTTGACCGTATTGCAGACGCTCTGATGAAACTGGTGCAGAAGTAAAACAAAACCTAAACCGGAAAGGAGGTGTGCGCCATGCAGCAATACCGCAATAACAGAAACAACGGCAATATCTACGACCTGCGGAAAGACCTGCAGCATACTCCGCCGCCTTCACAACAAAAAGGATCTTCCGGCAGTGCGGACGGGCGCTATGGCTTCAACGGGGAACCGCTGAGCTTTGCGCCGGACCGCACCGCCAATGGTACGGTGCGCCGCACCCGTACCGATAACAGCATCGAGTTCCCTTCGCAGCCGCGCCGCACCGAACAGAGCGGCACCCGGCGCACCAGCGGCCAGAACCGGAACCGTACCGCGCAGCGAAGCCGCACGGCCCAGCCGGAACAGCGTGCATCCGGCACGGCCCGCAAGCCGCAGCAGCGCCGTTCACAGGGGCAGAAGCCGCGCAAGACAGCGGCTCAGGCAGCGCAGCAGCGCTACAAAAACCAGCGTCTGCGCCCGGCACAACAGCAGCCACGCGACCCGGTACAGCGGGAAAAACGCAAGAAGCGCCGCCTGACCCGCGCTGCACTGAAGCGGCGGCGGATGCTGCGGCGGCTGATGGCCTTTGTGACCCTGCTGGCCGTGATCGCCGCCGGTGTTTACCTGACCATGACCATGCTGTTTAAGATCGGTACCATTCAGGTGCAGACGGCGGACGGCACCGTGGTGCAGGAGGTGGGCGGCTATTCCAGCAGCCAGATCCTGCAGGCACTGGGTGTGCAGACCGAAGAGAACATTTTCAGCTTTGACCCCGCCGCCAAGGAAGCGGAACTGGAAAAGCAGTTCCCGCTGCTGGAATCCATCAGGGTGGTTCGGGATTACCCCAACACGGTGGTGGTGCAGGTGACCGAGGCGGTGCCTACCTATGCCATGCAGACGAAGAGCGGCTGGCTGACCCTCTCGGATCAGTTCAAGATCCTGGCCTGCGAGTCTGCCCAGCCGGAAGAACTCAAGACCCTATACGGCGGCGAGCCGGTGTCGGTGACACCCGGCGACCAGCTGACCTTTGCAGCGCAGGCAGACCCGGCGGCATCGGATGCATCCGGTTCGGCAGCAGCTTCGGCAGCGGTGCAGACGGACGACCGTCTGGATGCGCTGAATGAGCTGCAGGCAAAGCTGGAAGAGTATGGGATGCTGGACGATGTGACCCGCATGGAATTTGCGGACACCGACCAGATGGCATTTTTGTATCAGGATCGTGTCAGTGTGCTTCTGGGGACACGGAACGATCTGGATTATAAGCTGGACCGCGCACGCTATGTGCTGACCAATGCCGACGGCAAGGGTTGTGCCCCTACCGACACCGGCAGACTGGATTTCAGCCATGTCAGCGCGGGCAGCACCCGTAAAATTTACTTTGCACAGGGCCAGCCGACCCTGCCCTCCGGTTATGTTGTGCCGGAAAAGACCGTGCCGGAAGAGTCTGACACCTCTGCTGCCGAGGATACTGCGGCAGACGGTGCAGAGGATGCCGCTGCGGCCCAGCCTGCGGACGATACGGCGGCAGCTGCGGAAGAAACACCGCTGACCGACCCCGCCCGCATGACCGCAAATAACGAAGAAAACCCCATGTGACAAAATGTTTTGAGGAGCGTGTGCAGTATGAAACTGGAACAGTTACTGGAAGGCGTGCCCTTTACCCTTGCGCAGGGCAGTCTGGACACCGAGATCTCGGATATCATCTACGACAGCCGCAAGGCGGCACCGGGCCTTTTGTTCGTGTGCATCGTGGGAACCCAGCGTGACAGCCATGAGTTTGCCGCCGACTGCGCGGCAAAGGGTGTCAGCGCACTGGTCATCCAGCACGACATCGACCTTTCCGCCATGCCGGGCGTGACCGTGGTCAAGGTGGAAAGCAGCCGCTATGCCATGGCTCTGATGAGCGCGAACCTCTTCGGCAACCCGTCCCGCCAGATGACCATGATCGGTGTGACCGGCACCAAGGGCAAGACTACTACCACCCACATGATCAAGAGCGTGCTGGAAGCTGCAGGCCGCAAGGTGGGCATGATCGGCACCAACGGCATTTATTATATGGGCCGCCACAAGGAAACTGCCAACACCACCCCCGAAAGCTACGAGCTGCAAAAGACCTTTCGGGAATTTCTGGATGCAGGCTGCGACACCGCGCTGATGGAGGTTTCCAGCCAGGGCCTGATGATGGACCGCGTGGCCGGTGTGCACTACAATGTGGGCGTGTTCACCAACCTTTCGCCGGATCACATCGGCCCCGGCGAGCACAAGACCTTTGAGGAGTACCGCAGCTGGAAGGGCCAGCTGTTCAAGCGCTGCGATGTGGGCGTGGTGAACATTGACGATGAGAATACCGAAGCACTTCTGGAAGGCCACACCTGCCGCCTTGTCACCTATGGCCGTGCTGAGCAGGCGGACTACCGCGAGACCGGCTTTGAACTGCTGCGCACCCACGATTTTCTGGGCGTGAAGTTCCATGTGACCGGCAAGGACGAGATGGATGTGAAGGTGAACATGCCCGGCGAGTTCAGCGTGTACAACGCGCTGGCAGCTCTGGCGGTGGGCAAGGTGCTGGGCCTGCCGGATCAGGCCATCCACGACGGCCTTGGCAAGTGCGTGGTCAAGGGCCGCGTGGAGCTGGTGCCCATCAGCAAAAAGTTTACCATCCTGCTGGACTATGCCCACAACGAGGTGTCCACCGAAAGCCTGCTCACCACTCTGCGGGCCTACAAGCCCCACCGTCTGGTGGTGGTGTTCGGCTGCGGCGGCAACCGCTCCAAGCTGCGCCGCTACGGCATGGGCGAGATCTGCGCCAAAATGGCCGATTTCTCCATCCTTACCGAGGACAACAACCGCTTTGAAAAGGTGGAGGACATCCTTGCTGATATCCGCGTGGGCATGAACAAGGGCAACCCGGACGCAAAGTTCGTGGAGATCCCCGACCGTCTGGATGCACTGCACTACGCAGTGGATCACGCGCAGGAGGGCGACCTGATCGCCGTCATTGGCAAGGGCCACGAGACCTACCGTGACCGCGAGGGTGTCAAGACCCCGTTCCTGGAGCGGGAGCTGCTGGAAGAGTATGCACAGCAGATCGGGCTGGAATAACAGATAAAAAATAACGCCGTGTCGAATGTTCAGACACGGCGTTATTTTTTGCGGTAATTATGCTTTCAGCTGCGGAGCCTTGTTCTCCGGCAGGAGATTGGTCATGCTCTTCAGGCTGATGCCGATGGTGGAGAGATTATGCAGCATGGCAGAGGAGGCCGGCTGCAGGATGCCCAGAGCACCCAGCGCGATGAGGGCCGAGTTGAAGGTGAGCACGAAGCGGTAGTTTGCGTGCACGCGCTTTTGCAGAGAGTTGGCGATGGCCTTGAGGGCCACCAGCTCCTCCAGACTGTCGGCTTTGATGGTCACATCGGCGATCTCGCGGGCGATGGCAGCGCCGGAGTTGATGGCAATGCCAATGTCGGCAGCGGACAGGGCGGGGGAGTCGTTGATACCGTCGCCGATCATCACCACGGTGTGGCCCTCGGCCTTGGCCTGCTGGACGAAGTTTGCCTTGTCCTCGGGCAGCACCTCGGCAAAGAAGCGGTCCACGCCCACCTGCTTTGCAATAGCAGCGGCGGTGCGCTCACTGTCGCCGGTCATCATGACGGTGTTCCGGATGCCCAGCGCACGCAGTCCGTTCAGCACAGCGGCGGCTTCCGGGCGCAGCGGGTCGGAAATGCAGATCACACCCACCAGCTGGCCGCTGGCTGCCATGTACAGGTGCGAATGCTCCGGCTTGAGAGCATCGAACTTCTGCTGCTCGGCTGTGGGGATGGTGCACTTTTCATCCTCAAAGACGAAGTGGTGGCTGCCGATGACCACCCGTTCGCCGCCCACGCGGCTTGCAATGCCGTGGGCCACGATGTACTCCACCTCGGAGTGCATCTCCTCATGGGAAATGCCGCGCTCTTTGGCGGCACGCACCACGGCGTTGGCCATGGAGTGGGGGAAATGCTCCTCCAGACAGGCGGCCAGCTGCAGAACTTCGCGCTCGTTGCAGCCGGAGAAGGGCACGACCTCCACCACCTGCGGGGTAGCGCGGGTGAGGGTGCCGGTCTTGTCGAACACGATGGTGTCTGCCTTGGACAGGGCTTCCAGATACTTGCCGCCCTTGACGGTGATGTGGTAGCTGCCGCACTCGCGCATGGCGGAAAGCACGGCCAGCGGCATGGAGAGCTTGAGCGCGCAGGAGAAATCCACCATCAGGCAGGAGATGGCGCGGGTGGCGTTGCGGGTGAGCAGATAGGTGACCACCGTTGCGCCCAGACACCATGGCACCAGCTTGTCGGCCAGCACCAGCGCACGGTTCTCGGTGCTGGACTTGAGCTTTTCGGATTCCTCGATCATGGCCACGATCTTGTCGTAGCGGTTGGAACCGCCCTCGGACTTGGCGATAAAGACGCACTCGCCCTCCTCCACAACGGTGCCGGCATAGAGGGTGGACCCCTCTGCCTTGCGCACCGGCATAGCTTCGCCGGTCAGGGCAGCCTGATTCACCATGGCTTCGCCTTCCAGCACGGTGCCGTCCAGCGGGATCATGTTGCCGCTGCGCACGACCACCTCATCGCCGGAGCGTACTTTGGTCAGAGGCACCAGCACTTCGGTGCCTTGGCTGCGCACCCACACCTTGTCCACGTTCAGGGCCATGCTGCGGGCCAGATCGTCCAGACTCTTCTTGCGGGTCCACTCTTCCAGCAGAGAGCCCAGATTCAGCAGGAACATGACAGAACCGGCGGTGCCAAAGTCGCCGCGCAGCAGCGAGACGCCGATGGACAAAGCGTCCAGCACCTCCACTTCCAGCCTGCGGCTCAGCACGCAGCGCACACCCTTCCAGAGAAAGCGGATGGAGCGGAAGGCGGTGTAGGCAGCGTCAAGGGGTGCGGGCAGGAACAGCTTGCGCAGGCAGCGGCCTGCCACCAGATCGAACATTTTATCCTGATATTTCCGGTTCAGCCTGCGGCTGTCGGCGGAGGTGACCAGAGCGTCATACTCGGCCACATCGAACTTGTAGCCCGCCAGTACAGCGATGGCAGCGGTGCGCTTGCCGGTATAGGTAATGACCACATCGCCGGTGCGCTCGTAAACGGCGGCATGGACGATGGCATCATTGTGGTTAAGATATGCTTCCAGCACATCGGCACGGTGCAAAGTCATGCGGACTTTTTCCACATGCACGCGCATCCGGCCTTTGCCTTCATGCAGAATGGTACATTTCATATATCAAATATCCTTCTCTATCTTTTTGCCGCAGCGTCAGGCTGCTATACCCTGCACGCCTGCGGCCCCACTCTCACAAAAAAGAGCCGCCCGAAGGCGGCTCGAAAGCCACGTTGGGGCTTTCAGTGCTTTACGAACCGAAAATTACTCAGCGGTCTCTTCGGTGGTCTCCTCGGCGGCATCCTCGATCACAGCAGCCTCGGCTTCAACAGCACGAGCCTCGTTGATGGCCTTTGCATCGGCCAGAATGTCACCGGCCTGCTCCTGGACCTTGCTGACGGTCTCCATGGTGGAGTCCTTCATGCGCAGCACGGCAGCAGTGGTCTGGGTGTAGACCTTCTTGGCATCCTTGCTGGACAGCAGCTTGAAACCGGCAGAGCCGAACAGAGTACCGGCGGCGAACAGTGCGATCTTCTTGATATCCATAGTAACTTCCCTACCTTTTCTATTTCCTGTCAGAGGCCCTGCACCGCAGGACCTGTAAGATGAATATACCGGCCCAAAAGCCGGAGAACAGGGTGGACATTTCCCTTCTGTCGAGCCTATTGTAGCACAGAATTTACCATTTTCAAGCTTTTTCTTGAATGTTAATACATGTAAACTTTTTACGATGTGTAGTTAGAAAAAGCTATCTCTAACGCGTTTTTTAAGACAAACTACAGTTTGTAAATGGAAACTAACCGGCAGATGGGACGAGAAAGAATTTCCAGTTTGTAAAAAATCCTGGTTTGGAAATGCAGGTTGCCGCCACGGCCCTTCTCTGTGAAAAAGCAACCCGGAAAAATCCGCAGACTTTTCCGGGTTGCTAAAATAAAAATCGTTTTCCGCTGAAGATGCCAAGAGCGACGCGGCGGACATTTTAAATCGTTTTGCTTTACAGGATGCGCACCCGGATCACGGCGGGGATGGCAGCCAGCTTTTCGGCCAGCTTCTTGTCCACAGCACCGGTAGCATCCAGCATGGTGTAGGCCATGTTCTTTTTGCTCTTGTTCACCATGTTCTCGATGTTCAGGCCGGCTTCGGTGGTCAGGGCGGTGATCTGGCTGATCATGCCCGGCTCGTTTTTGTGGATGATGCAGATGCGCTTGCCGCCGGCGCGGGGCTGGTTGACCTCCGGCATGTTCACCGAGTGGATGATGTTGCCGTTCTTCAGGTAGTCGCTCAGCTCCTTTGCGGCCATGACAGCGCAGTTGTCCTCGGCTTCCGGGGTGGAAGCGCCCAGATGCGGGGTGCACACGATGCCGGGCTTGCCCAGAATGGCCTCAGACGGGAAGTCGGTCATGTAGCCGGACACCTTGCCGGTCTCCATGGCTTCCAGCAGCGCCTCGGTGTTGACCAGTTCGCCGCGGGCGTAGTTCAGGATCTTCACGCCGTCCTTGCACAGGGCAAGGGTCTGGACGTTGATGGTGTCCTTGGTGGTGGGCAGGTAGGGCACATGGATGGTGATGTAGTCGCACAGGGGCAGCATGTCGTTCAGGTTCACGCAGTGGCGTACCTGACTGCTCAGGTTCCATGCGGCGTCAATGGAGATGTAGGGGTCGTAGCCGTAGACCTCCATGCCCAGCTCAATGGCGCAGTTGGCCACGCGGGAGCCGATGGCACCCAGACCGATGACACCCAGCGTCTTGCCCTTGATCTCGTTGCCCACGAACTGCTTCTTGCCCTTTTCCACGGTCTTTGCCATGGCGGGGTCGCCGGTCAGGCCCTGACACCACTGGGCGGCAACAGCCACATTGCGGCTGCCGGCGATCAGCATGCCGATCACCAGCTCGGCCACAGCGTTGGCGTTGGCACCGGGGGTGTTGAACACCACGATGCCCTGCTCACTGCAGCGGTCCAGCGGGATGTTGTTCACGCCGGCACCGGCGCGGGCGATGGCCAGAAGATTGTCGTTGAAGGCGGTATTCAGCATGTCGGCGCTGCGGACGAGGATGCCGTCCGGGGTATCGGTGTCCACAGCCACGTCAAACTGCTTGTTGTTCACGGTAACTTTATCTTTTATCATACTCAGATAAT
>ERZ772877.617-NODE-617-length-24435-cov-22.1146_pt1 | contig 24435 bp, 30 predicted proteins | sample MGYA00580583_ERZ772877 | MGnify/ENA primary metagenome ERZ772877 (study PRJEB29015, sample SAMEA2737661) | human gut metagenome | biome: human gut; feature: human-associated habitat; material: faeces | place: China | collected 2012 ... | reverse complement strand
CCCCGCCAGGGGGACGCCCGGAAAAGGCATAAGCAGGAGAACAACAAAACAGACAGTAATCAGAGCAGCAGAAAAAAGAAGAACAGTAGCAGTAGCAGTAGCAGTAGCAGTAGCAGTAGCAGTAGCAGGAACAACAACATCATCAGTAACAAGCAAATGACAGGTCTGAAAAGACAGAAGCCCACAGCAGAACGTCCGCGTAATGAAAGGGGCGGCGCGTAAGCGCGGCCCCTTTCAGCGCCACTGGCGCGCGGTCTTTTCCCGGCGCGGGCAGACGGGCATTTATCCTCCCGCCTGCCCGGAGTCATCAGGCACGCAGACGAATAATCATCGTCGGAACACGGGTATAAGCAAATGTGCCGCACGGCAGCACCTCGCGGACATCAGAAAACGGTAACAGCTTCTCCTGCTGGCGCGGCCCGTTCAGACAGACGGCAACCAGAACGCCCCCCGGACGCAACAGGGAAAAAGCCCGCAGGATATGCCGGATATCCTGCCCGTGACTGAACGGCGGATTCATAATGATCCGGCTGTAATACTGCACCGGCTGCCATTCCATGAAGTCGCCACACTGTACCCTGACACCGTTAAAATTTTCCCGCAGATACCGGACCAGCCCGCTGTTAATCTCCACCGCATCACACATGGCCTCCGGCGCGGTATCCCGAATCGCCCGCAGTATGGCCCCGGTGCCGGCAGAGGGTTCCAGAATGTGATCACGGTTGCTGATTTCCGCCAGCGTCACCAGGCGATCACAGACCGGGGCAGGAGTCACAAAAAGCTGAGATTCAGCCCGGATTTCAGCAACCGGCGCGGCGTTATCCAGCCTTGCGCGCATCAGCCGGATACGTTCTCTTAACTGACTGTGCATGTCATTATCTCCGTCATCCCCCGGGGATTTCCCGGGGGGATATACCTTATTTCTGCGGGATTTCCGTGATTTTCATGTCGGTGATATACACATTCACCAGGCGGAAATTATTGTCCATTGTGCGGCGGTAGCGGTATGCCCCGTGGTCTTCTGCTTCTGCCACACTGCGCACGGCCTTACAGTCCCGGGGCAGGGCGGCCCACTGTGCCTTTGTCATTTCCCGGAAACCTTCCCCCGGATAGTTGACTACCGGCGGACGCTTCGCGGCCTGGCTGGCGATGGCAGCCTCTTCTGCCGATGGTGCTTTGTAGTCCGTGATGCGATCGGGCGTCACTTTCATCGTGCCGCTGTACCCGAGAAAACTGTAATTCGGCGTTGTGACTGAACTCACCGCCCCGTTGCTTTTGTTCACGCGGATGATGGTCAGCCACTCGCCCCGGCTGAAAACCTGTCCGCCCGGCTCAAAATCCTGTGTCCGGGTAACCACGCCGCCGCTTTCGTCCAGCATGGCACGCTCATAGATCAGGCGGTTCTGATAGTGGTTAACCCAGCGTTGCTGATGCTGAATCTGCCGTTCATGACAGCGGATCGCAATTTCGCGGGCCTGCTCCGTGGTGATGATGTCATCATCCAGGGCCGACCATAACGACCGGCTCCCTTCATACTGGCTTTTTTCTGCCGGGCGCGGATACGTATCCAGCGGGAAACAGGCGCTGATATGGTCATGACTGCTGATGAGTTTTGCCATATTCAGATCCAGCGATTCAGCCCGCCACATCGTCAGATATTTCTGCGACTGCGCGATGGTCTTTTCAGCCTTGCGCAAATCAGCTTCGATTTTTTTGATACGACGCCAGCGAACGTCCGGACGTTCTTTATACTTCGCGTGAAGCAGTGCCGACCGCGCCCGCTCTTCCCAGTATTCCGCACGTTCAAAGAGCATCACGGCACGTTTCATGCCGTTTTCAATACGCTGCGCATCACGACGGGCGCGGCGTTCGCTGTGATGCCCCACAAGAATGGGCTGACCGGGCGGGATCATCGCGGCCAGTCTTTCCACTTCATCAAGTGCCTGTGCGGATTCACTGGCCCGCTTTCCGCTGTATCCGGTAAACCGCTCCGCCCGTGCTTCCTGACGTTCAGCGAGCGTGCTGTCTTCATCCTCAATCTCTCCGGCAAGTGAGAGGAGCACGTCTTCCCGGCCCGGTGTCCAGGCTGGCGCGACAAACAGCGCCTGTTTTGGTGCCCAGCGAAAACCAGCATCATGCACTTTTTTATACGTCTCCGGGTCAAGACGTGACACGGCATACAGGCGCAGTTTGTTGTCATCCGGTGAGTAGGTCGCGCGGTACATCTGCACAGGGCTGGCGGCTTCCGGGGCGGTCATGGTGATTGCTGCTAATGTCATAAAATGTTCTCCTTCCGTCTGTTGCCGCCCCTCGCGGGGCGGCTCACCTCATCAGTTAAAAGCGCGTTTCAGTTCGAGTGTGCGGAGCACCTGCCCGAAGGCCGTGTTTTTCATGGCGGGGATGTGTACACCACGCCCCCGGCGAAAACTCCGGGCAATGTGTCGCCCGAAGGCTTTCAGCACGGGGTCAAGTTCCGGCGCGGGGATGTCTTCGCGTCTGAAACGGGGATGACGGCGGGGCTTTACAGCCGCTGCGGAAGGTGAAACAATACTTACCGTCATAAATGAAACTCCTTATGACTGTTGAATGGAACCGCAGAAACTGCTCGAACAGTTTTTGCGGTGTGGATTAAGCAGGTCCTCCCCGGCCTGCTTTTTTCATATCTGCGTCTGACGTTCTCCGGTGTATTCCTCCTTCTGTTCCTGCGTTCTCATTACCTGCCAGCAGGATGCTGACAGAACACATAAATGCGTATTGCCGGAGTCTGAAATAAATCCTGATTTTTAAAGAACATCACCCGTTGAGTTTCGGGAGCCGCGGTTTTGACGTTTCGCGGGAACCTGCTGCTGTATTCCCTGTGGTATGAACTTCACCCGTTTGAGAACCTTCGCCGCAAGGGGCATCACTGCCACGGCCTGACGCACCTGTCCTGGGCAGAACGCAAAATTTTTTACCGGGTTTTGGGTAAAAAATTTTGTGGGCTGTTCATTTACCCTGGACAGTCAGTGCGGCAGGTTGTGGCTGTATCAGCCCCCGGCGACAGGGACTCATACGGGTGTGTGGCACCCGGCAGGCAATGAGCAGGGGCCCGCTGCAACGACGAAGAGCGCGTGCGCGAAACGGCGTTGCGCCTTACATCCCGGAGGCCTTTTGCCGGGATGCCGGGAGCGCAGGCCACGGCGCGACAGAGGCGGCGCGACCGGAACGGTCGCTGCAAGCCGGGGGTTTTCACGCATCGGACCGTAGCGACAGCCCGAAACCGCGCCAGCGGGTTCGGCGGAGACTGGCGGGTGCGCCAGCAGCTGCCTGTCGGAGTCGGGCCTGACGACCGGATGCCGCCAGGCAGCCGGGAGCCGAAGGTGCGTCCGGCAGACAGAACAACACTGCAGTAGTCAGAATCAGAGCAGCAGATAAAGGAACAACGACAACAACATCAGGAACAGTTCCATAACATAAGAAAGAAACACTCCTGAGTCAGACACATCACAGACGGGAAGGGTAACGGGCGACGCGCCAGCGTGGCCCGCTTCCCTTCCGGCAGGCGTCAGCCTGCCAGGGGTTTTCGCGCGGGCTGACAGGCGGCCTCCACCGCCTGCCCCTGTATCACCTGTTTCTGCTGCCCTGTAAGATGTAGTGACCGCCCAGGAAAACCGCCTGCTGATTCGCCACAAAATCGCAGATTTCATCAATAATCTGCGCGGTGGTGAGCGGTTTCTGCCCCATTTCACGACGCCGCGCATTAATCACGGCCCTGTAATTACGCAGAATTTCGCGGGTTTCTGTGCTGATATTCATGACATGTGCTCCCCGTCCAGCGCCTGTAACACAACGTCCATTGCTTCGCGTTCTTCCCTGACGAACGCATCACCGTCGCCCCCGTTCTCACTCCCGACGGCATACAGGCGCTTCATTTCACTGCCTGCCAGCGCCATCACTTTTTCCAGCATCACCGCCGGGACTGTCACCTGACGGCTGGCGTGCTTTTCCTCCATCAGTTCACGAACAACGTCGTGAACAACGCTGACATCCGCACCATGCTCAAAGGCATCGTCCAGCCGCTGCATGACGGTTTCCAGCTCATCGTCTGTCAGACTCCAGTCCTGGGCTATGTGACGCACATCCCCACGGGTCAGCACCACGGCAAAAACGCATTCACTGTCCGGCACGTCTGTATCCAGCACTTCGCGGATAATTTCTTTAACAGTACAGTACATGTTCTCGTCTCCTTTACAGGGGCGGCATTGCCGCCCCGTCCGTTAATCAGTCCAGCGCCGCGTAAATCGCGTTGCATTCGGGGTGAAATTCGATGTGACGCCACAACTGCGCATCGCGCATCCGGTAAAGATGGGTCAGTCCTGCATCCCCGCTGTCGTGGTACAGCCACAACTGGCGGTTAATCACAAGGGAAGTCAAAATGATGCCTGCGGCATCAGCACTCACGGTACGGTCAAACCAGTTTTCACCGTTGACCAGATGAAAACGGTCGCCATCCGGCATCATGTAACCGCCACCGTCCGGCAGGCGGATGAAGTGCCAGAATCCGCCTTCATATTCCGGCATCATTTTTTTCGCCAGCGCGTACACAGATGCCTCGGCATACAGAAAATCCAGGCCAAACAGGTAAGGCAGAAAGGAGAGACGGTCGCACTCTTCAACATTCAGAGTGACAGGTTTCGCATATTGCATGATGTTTTCCTCCGTTGTTCACATATTCCGCGACACCGGGCGGTGCCGTGCCTCCATCTTTGCCGGGCCTGCAGGGTTGCAAGGGCGCAAGGGAAGCCGCAGCCTGACGCACACGGCTGGCGGGAGTTGGAGGGTGAGACCGCGAAATCTGAGCGGGTGAACGACCGGAAAATCACGGCAGACGGGAAGGAGGGACCGGGTGACCGCAGCGGTTCATCTTACCTTGCAACCCGCCCGCAGAAGCCCGGCTACGATGGAGGCACGGCACAGCCCGCACACGACGCTGAGGCCACATAACTGAAAACCCACAAGGCCATGCCCCGCATGGCCGGGTAAAGCGGAGCCTGCGGCGACATCCTTTTGCTCTTTCCGGGGACCGGCAGGAAAAAGGCGGGGATTTTCCCCGCCATCATCAGCCCCTGATTTTTGCCAGTGCATCCGCCATGCTGCGGATTTCACTCCGGGCTTCCAGGACCACCTCCCGCAGAACACCACGGTCAAACCAGCGGCGGGGCGGTTCATCCGGTATACGCAGCACATCGCAGGCCAGCCCACTGGACAGGATATGCTCCACACACTCACTGACCAGATACATTTCCACCGACGAAAAACGTGCGCCACGGTTCAGGATGGCATCGAGCACCACGGGCAGGTTTTCGTCGTCTTCATCGAGCCAGCAGGGGTAATCGCTTTCCTTCACCACCAGACGGAAGCGGCGCGTCTGGCGGGTCAGCAACGTCTGACCGGTTGTGGTCAGCGCCGCCCGGATACGCCGCGCATCTTCTGCCACCCGGCAACTGACACTGCATACTGCATCGCGCACCGCATCAAGAACGGCCCTGATTTCGTCTTCGGTCAGCCATTCTCCGGCATACGGGAAAGACACCTGCGTTCCGTCTGCCGGAAGTACCGGCAGCGACTGCCACTGACTGCCGGACAGTACCAGTTCCGCCCCGGTTCCGGTCAGTTTGTGAATGGCGGAGGCCAGGTGCGGCGGCAGCACGCCATCGTGGCGGTTAACGAGTAACGTCGCCAGCCGGGGTGCATCCAGCCGCACGTAAATGCTGATCCAGCCCGGATACTTCGGGTTACGCTGGTCAACATCCGTTTCTTCCGGCCAGCCCTGCGCCAGCAACAGGTTGCTGGCGTGGCGATAAATCAGTGCATTCAGCGTTTCATTCATAATTCATGAACTCCCTGTATCGCCGCCCGGAGGCGGCGATAACATCAGTCGTTTTCGTGTGTGTTGTTTTTCAGCAGGGTGCGGGCCTGATTAACCACCGCCTGACGGCGGGTGACGCATTCCGGGACGGCGAGGCCATGATCCCGGGCGGCCCATTCACGTTTCCACAATGCCTGCTCAGCGGTCTGAATCAGGGACGCCAGCAGTTCAGCAGGGACGGTCACCTGGCGGTTTTCGCTCACGTTATTGATGATCTCCATCACCGCAGCGGAAGAAATACCGGACTCAATCCGCTGTTCTTCCGGGATGTCCTCCAGGCGTGCCAGGACGGTCCTGATTTCATGACCGGTCAGAGAAATTTCCATACCGTCAGCCAGTGCCTGAATCTCTTCCGGGGACCAGACAACCAGCATCAGCGGCGTGTTCTCCGTATACTGCGCTGCCAGCTCACGGCAGAGCGTTTCGCATGTTCCGTACATTCTCGTCTCCTTCTCAATCTTTGAAGCAGGAATCCAGTTCCAGAATTTCGGTATACGCCTCCATAAACAGGCGATTGGCGCGATACAGCGTCTGGCGTGTCAGGCGTTCAACAAGCACATCGGAATCAAAGCGACAGCGATGCTCCATATCGTTCAGCCTGGCCCGAAGGTCACACATGGTGTTGGCCACCTCCGCCACGTCGGCGCGAAGTTTTTCGTGTCCGGCATAGTTCATTTACGCAGCCTCCGGTTCAAACCAGTTATCATTCGCGGCCCCCTGCTGCATGGCCCGTTGCACGGCGGTCAGTCGTTGCTGTCCGGCACGGTGATACTGTTCAAGCAGCTCGATACCTATATACCGGCGTCCGGACTGAAGAGCGGCCACGCAGGTTGATCCGCTGCCTGCAAACGGGTCCAGCACAATCGCGTTCGGATGTGTGAAGCTCTCAATGAGCGGTTGCAGGCTGGTAACGGGCTTTTCAGTCGGGTGATGACGATTGCCTGAATATTTCCAGCCCAGCACGTCGGGCAATGGCTTCTGAGGCAGCGCCGGACGTCCTTTTGCCAGGATATAGGCGCATTCGTGGCGATAGCCCACATATGCGGCCTTCGATGTGTAGTTTTTGGTGAAGACGAGATGCCCTACAACGCTGAATCCGGCGCGTTTCCAGGCTGCCATAAAGCGGTCAATACGGTTCCAGCCATAGAAACTCACCATCAGCGCGTCTTTTTTGAGTACGCGGTACATCTCATTACTGGCAGGTTGCAGCCAGTCATCGTTAACGTCACCGGCAATGGTGCGCCCGGAACGGTCACGGAAACCGACGAGATACGGCGGGTCGGTGAGGATGAAATCGACAGCATTGTCCGGAAACGTGGCCATAACTCGCACGCAGTCACCCAGGATAAAACGGGACATAAAAGCCTCCTTCTCTTACAGAGGGCACCGGGAGGGCACCCCTGTGGTGCCCGTTCCCCGCTGCCTGTGGGCTGTTCACCGCGTCCGGTAACGGGTCAGGCCGACCGTGGAATACCGCAGCCGTCGTCTGTTTGACGGCAAGGCTATGCCGCGAAAGCGGCTTGAAGGGCGTTCATCAGAAAAGGGCTCCCGGCTGGCGTACACTGTCACCAACGCCAGCCGGGAGCGGTAAAAGCGCCCGTCCCGTGCCCGGCCGGACGCGGGACACTGACCACAGGCAGCGTTCCTGCCGCGCCGCGTCAGCCGGCGCAGTAAAAAGAGGAGCCCGGCGACATCTTTTGTCACCCGCCAAACAAAACCCAAAAACAACCCACACCCAACCCAATAAAACACCAAAACAAGACAAATAATCATTGATTGATGGTTAAAATGGGGTAAACTTGACAAATAAACCCACTTGAAACCCAAAACATACCCAAATACACACCAAAAAAACACCATAAGGAGTTTTATAAATGTTGGTATTCATTGATGACGGTTCAACAAACATCAAACTACAGTGGCAGGAAAGCGACGGAACAATTAAACAGCACATTAGCCCGAACAGTTTCAAACGCGAGTGGGCAGTCTCTTTTGGTGATAAAAAGGTCTTTAACTACACACTGAACGGCGAACAGTATTCATTTGATCCAATCAGCCCGGATGCTGTAGTCACAACCAATATCGCATGGCAATACAGCGACGTTAATGTCGTTGCGGTGCATCACGCCTTACTGACCAGTGGTCTGCCGGTAAGCGAAGTGGATATTGTTTGCACACTTCCTCTGACAGAGTATTACGACAGGAATAACCAACCCAATACGGAAAATATTGAGCGTAAGAAAGCAAACTTCCGGAAAAAAATTATATTAAATGGTGGGGATACATTCACAATAAAAGATGTAAAAGTCATGCCTGAATCTATACCAGCAGGTTATGAAGCTCTACAAGAACTGGATGAGTTAGATTCTTTATTAATTATAGACCTCGGGGGCACCACATTAGATATTTCTCAGGTAATGGGGAAATTATCAGGGATCAGTAAAATATACGGAGACTCATCTCTTGGTGTATCTCTGGTCACATCTGCAGTAAAAGATGCACTTTCTCTTGCGAGAACAAAAGGAAGTAGCTATCTTGCTGACGATATAATTATTCACAGAAAAGACAACAACTATCTGAAGCAACGAATTAATGATGAGAACAAAATATCAATAGTCACCGAAGCAATGAATGAAGCACTTCGTAAACTTGAGCAACGTGTATTAAATACGCTCAATGAATTTTCTGGTTATACGCATGTTATGGTTATAGGCGGTGGCGCAGAATTAATATGCGATGCAGTAAAAAAACACACACAGATTCGTGATGAACGTTTTTTCAAAACCAATAACTCTCAATATGATTTAGTTAACGGTATGTATCTCATAGGTAATTAATAATGGACAAGCGCAGAACCATTGCCTTCAAACTAAATCCAGATGTAAATCAAACAGATAAAATTGTTTGTGATACACTGGACAGTATCCCGCAAGGGGAACGCAGCCGCCTTAACCGGGCCGCACTGACGGCAGGTCTGGCCTTATACAGACAAGATCCCAGGGCCCCTTTCCTTTTATGTGAACTGCTGACGAAAGAAACCACATTTTCAGATATCGTGAATATATTGAGATCGCTATTTCCAAAAGAGATGGCCGATTTTAATTCTTCAATAGTCACTCAATCCTCTTCACAACAAGAGCAAAAAAGTGATGAAGAGACCAAAAAAAATGCGATGAAGCTAATAAATTAATTCAATTATTATTGAGTTCCCTTTATCCACTATCAGGCTGGATAAAGGGAACTTAATCAAGTTATTTCATTAGCAATGATTACATAAAATAAATACAGTGTCGTTATTATGAAATTATTTCACGGCACTTATAAAAAAACAGTACCAATAATCAAACCTGGTGAGTTCGCAATGTCTGGCAATAACGTTTTTGATGGGTTGTTTTCCAGCCCGGAGCGCGATATTGCCACCAGTCACAGAAACACCGAGAACACCAGATTTCAGCGGTCGCTGAATTTGAACGAGATCTTTTACTTGAACGAACTTATTCAGGGATAGCAAGAGCACGGGATGCAGGAAAACGTTTTGGTCGCCCACCGGTATTAAATGAAGAACAAAAACAGAAGGTACTCGAACGCATTAAGTCTGGGGCAAGTATAAGTGCTATTGCCAGGGAATTCCGAACCACACGGCAAACAATTCTGAGAGTTAGAGCGAAACAGCAAACTGTTACTGTATAGAAAATAGTCTTAGCGTGGGATTCCGTTTTCCAAGCGGACCCCAAGGAAGACTACATCGCGTTCATGCCGAAACCGAATGTAAGAACGGCATTGCATAATCTTGCAGTGGCGATCGAACATTACAATGAAAACCATCCGCACAGTGCGTTGGGTTATCGCTCTCCGCGAGAATATCGACGTCAGTGGGTAACGTTAACTTAAGATACAACCCCTGTCTGGAAATAAGGGGGCAAGAACACATTGACACTGTAAATATGGCATTATATAAAACTCCGCCCCAATAATGAGTTTCATTTGCATTACTCCCATTTGCTGGTCATCCACTCGCCTGTTTACAAGGATAGCGTTTAATGAAGAAGATCCTTTGCGCGTTAGGCTTGATGTTCACCGCCGTCAGTTCCGCGCTGGCAACAACCTACCCCCTGACGATTGAAAACTGCGGCTATCAGGAGACCTTCACCCGGCCGCCGGAGCGCGTGGTCGCGCTGGGGCAAAATACGGTCGAAATTCTGCTGCTGCTCGGGCTGCAAAAGCAGGTGGTCGCCAGCGCCTTCTGGCCGACCAGCGTTTTACCGCAGCTGGCTGAGCAAAACGCGAAGATTAAAACCTTGACGGTGGAAATTCCGAGCCTGGAATCGGTGCTGGCGCAAAATCCTGATTTCGTTCCCGCCCAGTTGCCGCTGCTGCTGGGTCCGGAAAGCAAAGTCGCCAGGCGTGAAGATCTCGCCACCGTCGGCGTGAACAGCTACGTCTCACCGGGGATGTGCGCCACCAAAAAGGCCACCGGCGATATGTACGGCAGCCGGCAAAAGCTGTGGGATATGACCTGGCTGTATCAGGAAATTAGCGATTTTTCCCGCATTTTCAACGTCGAAGATCGTGGTCAGGCGCTGATTGCCGATTTCAAAAAACGTGAAGCCGACCTGCGCCAGGAGTTTGGTAAAAGCAAAAAGGATCTCTCCTTCGTCTTCTGGTTCTCCAGCGCCTCACCTTCGGCCGATGCCTATGTCGGCGGCAAAAACAGCGCCTCCGGATTTATCGCCAGCGTGCTGGGCGGACATAATGCGATTACCTCAGAAACCGAGTGGCCCACGGTGAGCTGGGAGAGCATTATTGCCGCCAACCCGGATGTGATCGTGGTCGCCAGCCTGGATCGTAACCGCTGGGCGCTGGATAAGGCCGAGGAAAAGATCAAATTCCTCAAAAGCGATCCCGCCGTCAGCCAGCTGGAGGCGGTGAAAAAAGGCCATATCGTGGTCATGGACGGTCAGGCGATGAATCCGACCATTCGCACGCTTTACGGCGCGGAGCAGGTGGGCGAGCAGCTGAGAAAAATGGGGCTGAACTGATGAGCGTCGCCGCGATTGAGACGCGCCGCAGCATACTGCTCACCGGCTGGTGTGTACTGGCAGCGATCGTGCTGGCGCTGGTGATCGCTGTGGGCGTCAGCGTTGGCGAGCTGGCCATCCCGCTGCAGAATGTCTTTTATGCTATCAGCAACAGAACCGGCTTAACCGCTGAGCCGCTCAACCGTATCTATGAGAGCGTTATCTGGGATTTCCGCCTCAGCCGCGCGCTGGTCGCCGCCTGCTGCGGCGCCGGCCTCGCTATCTGCGGTGTTGTGCTGCAAAGCTTGCTGAAGAATGCCCTCGCCGAACCCTACGTCCTCGGCGTCTCCGCCGGGGCCTCCACCGGCGCGGTGTCGATCGTGGTGCTGGGCCTTGGTGCTGGCGCAATTTCCCTCTCGGCAGGCGCCTTTGCCGGGGCCTTCGCCGCCTTCGCCTTTGTCGCCTTGCTGACTAACGGCGCGCGCGGCGGCAATGAGCGTACGATTCTTGCGGGCGTCGCCGCCTCGCAGTTATTTAACGCCATCACGGCCTATACCATCAGCACCTCCGCCAGCGCGCAGCAGGCGCGCGATGTGATGTTCTGGCTGCTGGGCAGCTTCAGCGGCGTCCGCTGGCCCGAATTCCAGTTGGTCATCGTGGTGGTGCTCGCGGGTCTGGCGGTCTGCCTGTGGTATGCCCGGGCGCTGGACGCGTTCACCTTCGGCGACGATGCCGCCGCCTCGCTGGGGATTGCTGTGCCGCGCGTGCGCCTGATCCTCTTCACCACTGCGGCGCTGATCACCGCCACCATCGTCAGCATGGCCGGCTCAATCGGCTTTGTTGGCCTGGTGGTGCCGCACGTGATGCGTTTCTTCTTTGGCCCACTGCACCGAACTTTGCTGATCGCCAGCGCGCTGGCAGGGGCGATATTGATGGTACTGGCGGACATTGCGTCGCGCCTGCTGATTGCCCCGCAAAGTCTGCCCGTTGGGGTAGTAACCGCCCTGGTTGGGGTGCCTTTCTTTGCCGTGATTATCTACCGCTCAAGGAATAAGTGATGAGTATTTGCGCTGAAAATATCACCTGGAAGGCAGGCAAAAAGGTCATCGTCAATAATGTCTCGCTGCGGGTGCCGCGCGGCGAAACGGTCGGACTGCTGGGGCCCAACGGCTGCGGCAAATCCTCGCTGCTGCGCGTTCTGGCGGGCCTGCGCCGCCCGGATGCAGGTCGCGTCACCCTCGACGGCCAGGATATCGCCCGGATGGCGAAAAAGCAGCTCGCCCGCCGCGTGGCTTACGTCGAGCAACACGGCATGACCGAGGCCAATATGCGGGTGCGCGACGTCGTGCGCCTGGGACGCATTCCCCACCACTCTCCGTTCTCAAACTGGAGCGCTCAGGATGACGAAGCGATTGCCGCCGCGCTGCAGCGGGTAGCGATGCTGGAGAAAAGCGAACAGGGATGGTTAAGCCTCTCCGGCGGCGAGCGGCAGCGGGTGCATATCGCCCGCGCGCTGGCGCAGAGCCCGAGCGAAATCCTGCTGGATGAGCCGACCAACCATCTGGATATACACCATCAGATGCAGTTAATGCAGTTGATCAGCGAGCTGCCGGTAACCAGCATTGTGGCCATTCACGATCTTAACCATGCCGCGATGTTCTGCGATTCGCTGATCGTGATGCAGCAGGGGCAGATCCTCGCCAGCGGGACGCCGGAGGAGATTTTGTCCGAAGCGCTGCTGTGGGACGTTTTCCGGGTGAAAACCAAAATCGAGATCTCCCCTTACCACGGCAAAAAGCACATTCATTTCATCGTTTAGGTTGGGCGGATATGCCTCTTTTCTCCCTGCGCCCTGCGGCAACCCTCTGGCCTCCGGTGTTACTGGGAAGCCAGTTCGTTTTTAATATTGGCTTTTACGCGGTCGTTCCTTTCCTCGCCCTCTTCCTGCGCGACGACATGCTGCTCTCAGGCGGACTTATCGGCCTGATCCTCGGGCTGCGTACCTTCTCCCAACAGGGGATGTTTATCCTCGGCGGGACGCTGGCCGACCGCTATGGCGCTAAGGCGATCATTCTCGCCGGCTGCGTCGTTCGCGTCGCCGGTTTTCTCCTGCTGGCGTGCGGGGCGTCGCTGTGGCCCATTATCCTTGGCGCCTGCCTGACCGGCGTCGGCGGCGCCCTGTTCTCCCCGTCGATAGAGGCCCTGCTGGCGCGGGCCGGTACCCACAGCCAGGCCAACGGGAAACGCAGCCGCGCCGAGTGGTTTGCGCTGTTTGCGGTATGCGGTGAACTGGGAGCGGTGATCGGCCCGGTGGCCGGAGGCGTGCTGAGCGGGATCGGCTTTCGGCATATCGCCCTCGCCGGCGCGGGAATATTTCTTCTGGCGCTGGCGGTGCTCTTTTTCGGTCTGCCCGCCGACGGGCACACGACAACAACGCGCAGACGAGTCCCATGGTGGACGCCTTTGCGCCAGCCGCGCTTTGTCGCGTTTATTCTCGCCTACAGCTCATGGCTGTTGAGCTACAACCAACTGTACCTCGCCCTGCCGGTGGAGATCCAACGTTCCGGCGGCCGCGAGCAGGATCTGGCGCCGCTCTTTATGCTGGCCTCGCTGTTGATTATCACCCTCCAGCTCCCTCTCGCCCGCTTCGCCCGGCGAATGGGCGCCGTGCGCATCCTGCCGGTGGGCTTTCTGCTGCTGTCGGCTTCCTTTGCCAGCGTGGCGTTATTCGCCGCCGCCCCACCCGCCGAAAGTTGGCTGCGGTTAATGCCGGCGGCTGGTTTTGTCACGCTGCTCACCCTCGGCCAGATGCTGTTAGTGCCCGCAGCCAAGGATCTGATCCCGCTGTTCGCCGAGGAGTCGACGCTGGGTGCCCACTACGGAGCGCTCGCCACTGCAGGAGGGTGCGCGGTGTTAGCCGGGAATTTACTGCTCGGTCATTTACTTGACCAGGCGCTCATTCCGTCGCCGCAGGCGGTTTATCCCTGGCTTCTGCTGGCGCTGTTTCCGCTGTGCAGCGCCGTCGCCCTGCGGGCGATCTGTCGCCCGCTGGCGGCAACATGACGCAGAGCGGGTAACAGCCCGCTCTGGAAGTGAACAGCTAGTATCCATATTTTCAGCTAATCCTTTAGCAAAGATCCTGGGGTCAGTTTGGATATCGAAAATTATTGTACGTTTAACGCACCATCATTAATGCTAATGTATGCATACATTAGCATTACCTAGATTCTACGTCAGTACTTCAAAAAGCATAATCAAAGCCTTGATAAATATGCATTCCTTCGAAATTCAGCTTTCACCCATTGGGTGAAAGAAAAGTGCTCAAAAATATGTTAAATTATCAGCTTTTATGACTCGATATATGGTAAAATAATAGTAAGAAAAGTAGTAAAAAGGGGTTCTAATTATGATTAATAAAATTGATTTCAAAGCTAAGAATCTAACATCAAATGCAGGTCTTTTTCTGCTCCTTGAGAATGCAAAAAGCAATGGGATTTTTGATTTTATTGAAAATGACCTCGTATTTGATAATGACTCAACAAATAAAATCAAGATGAATCATATAAAGACCATGCTCTGCGGTCACTTCATTGGCATTGATAAGTTAGAACGTCTAAAGCTACTTCAAAATGATCCCCTCGTCAACGAGTTTGATATTTCCGTAAAAGAACCTGAAACAGTGTCACGGTTTCTAGGAAACTTCAACTTCAAGACAACCCAAATGTTTAGAGACATTAATTTTAAAGTCTTTAAAAAACTGCTCACTAAAAGTAAATTGACATCCATTACGATTGATATTGATAGTAGTGTAATTAACGTAGAAGGTCATCAAGAAGGTGCGTCAAAAGGATATAATCCTAAGAAACTGGGAAACCGATGCTACAATATCCAATTTGCATTTTGCGACGAATTAAAAGCATATGTTACCGGATTTGTAAGAAGTGGCAATACTTACACTGCAAACGGTGCTGCGGAAATGATCAAAGAAATTGTTGCTAACATCAAATCAGACGATTTAGAAATTTTATTTCGAATGGATAGTGGCTACTTTGATGAAAAAATTATCGAAACGATAGAATCTCTTGGATGCAAATATTTAATTAAAGCCAAAAGTTATTCTACACTCACCTCACAAGCAACGAATTCATCAATTGTATTCGTTAAAGGAGAAGAAGGTAGAGAAACTACAGAACTGTATACAAAATTAGTTAAATGGGAAAAAGACAGAAGATTTGTCGTATCTCGCGTACTGAAACCAGAAAAAGAAAGAGCACAATTATCACTTTTAGAAGGTTCCGAATACGACTACTTTTTCTTTGTAACAAATACTACCTTGCTTTCTGAAAAAGTAGTTATATACTATGAAAAGCGTGGTAATGCTGAAAACTATATCAAAGAAGCCAAATACGACATGGCGGTGGGTCATCTCTTGCTAAAGTCATTTTGGGCGAATGAAGCCGTGTTTCAAATGATGATGCTTTCATATAACCTATTTTTGTTGTTCAAGTTTGATTCCTTGGACTCTTCAGAATACAGACAGCAAATAAAGACCTTTCGTTTGAAGTATGTATTTCTTGCAGCAAAAATAATCAAAACCGCAAGATATGTAATCATGAAGTTGTCGGAAAACTATCCGTACAAGGGAGTGTATGAAAAATGTCTGGTATAATAAGAATATCATCAATAAAATTGAGTGTTGCTCTGTGGATAACTTGCAGAGTTTATTAAGTATCATTGCAGCAAAGATGAAATCAATGATTTATCAAAAATGATTGAAAGGTGGTTGTAAATAATGTTACAATGTGTGAGAAGCAGTCTAAATTCTTCGTGAAATAGTGATTTTTGAAGCTAATAAAAAACACACGTGGAATTTAGGGAATACTGATGTAACACGGATTGACCGTATTGGGAGTTTGAGATGGTGACAAAGAGAGTGCAACGGATGATGTTCGCGGCGGCGGCGTGCATTCCGCTGCTGCTGGGCAGCGCGCCGCTTTATGCGCAGACGAGTGCGGTGCAGCAAAAGCTGGCGGCGCTGGAGAAAAGCAGCGGAGGGCGGCTGGGCGTCGCGCTCATCGATACCGCAGATAATACGCAGGTGCTTTATCGCGGTGATGAACGCTTTCCAATGTGCAGTACCAGTAAAGTTATGGCGGCCGCGGCGGTGCTTAAGCAGAGTGAAACGCAAAAGCAGCTGCTTAATCAGCCTGTCGAGATCAAGCCTGCCGATCTGGTTAACTACAATCCGATTGCCGAAAAACACGTCAACGGCACAATGACGCTGGCAGAACTGAGCGCGGCCGCGTTGCAGTACAGCGACAATACCGCCATGAACAAATTGATTGCCCAGCTCGGTGGCCCGGGAGGCGTGACGGCTTTTGCCCGCGCGATCGGCGATGAGACGTTTCGTCTGGATCGCACTGAACCTACGCTGAATACCGCCATTCCCGGCGACCCGAGAGACACCACCACGCCGCGGGCGATGGCGCAGACGTTGCGTCAGCTTACGCTGGGTCATGCGCTGGGCGAAACCCAGCGGGCGCAGTTGGTGACGTGGCTCAAAGGCAATACGACCGGCGCAGCCAGCATTCGGGCCGGCTTACCGACGTCGTGGACTGTGGGTGATAAGACCGGCAGCGGCGACTACGGCACCACCAATGATATTGCGGTGATCTGGCCGCAGGGTCGTGCGCCGCTGGTTCTGGTGACCTATTTTACCCAGCCGCAACAGAACGCAGAGAGCCGCCGCGATGTGCTGGCTTCAGCGGCGAGAATCATCGCCGAAGGGCTGTAACTGGTTTTGTTGAATAAATCGAACTTTTGCTGAGTTGAAGGATCAGATCACGTATCTTCCCGACAACGCAGACCGTTCCGTGGCAAAGCAAAAGTTCAAAATCACCAACTGGCCCACCTACAATAAAGCCCTCATCAACCGTGGCTCCATAACTTTCTGGCTGGATGATGAAGCTATTCAGGCCTGGTATGAGTCAGCAACACCTTCTTCACGAGGCAGACCTCAGCGCTATTCTGACCTTGCCATCACGACTGTGCTGGTCATTAAACGCGTATTCAGGCTGACCCTGCGCGCTGCGCAGGGCTTTATTGATTCCATTTTTTCTCTGATGAACGTTCCGCTACGCTGCCCGGATTACAGCTGTGTCAGCAGGCGGGCAAAGTCGGTTAATATCAGTTTCAAAACGCCCACCCGGGGTGAAATCGCACACCTGGTAATTGATTCCACCGGGCTGAAGGTCTTCGGTGAAGGCGAGTGGAAAGTCAAGATTACTCTGCGCAAACTTCCTCTGGCGGTTGCCGTCGCAGCGGGCGTAATGTCTGCTCAGGCAATGGCTGTTGATTTCCACGGCTATGCACGTTCCGGTATTGGCTGGACAGGTAGCGGCGGTGAACAACAGTGTTTCCAGACTACCGGTGCTCAAAGTAAATACCGTCTTGGCAACGAATGTGAAACTTATGCTGAATTAAAATTGGGTCAGGAAGTGTGGAAAGAGGGCGATAAGAGCTTCTATTTCGACACTAACGTGGCCTATTCCGTCGCACAACAGAATGACTGGGAAGCTACCGATCCGGCCTTCCGTGAAGCAAACGTGCAGGGTAAAAACCTGATCGAATGGCTGCCAGGCTCCACCATCTGGGCAGGTAAGCGCTTCTACCAACGTCATGACGTTCATATGATCGACTTCTACTACTGGGATATTTCTGGTCCTGGTGCCGGTCTGGAAAACATCGATGTTGGCTTCGGTAAACTCTCTCTGGCAGCAACCCGCTCCTCTGAAGCAGGTGGTTCTTCCTCTTTCGCCAGCAACAATATTTATGACTATACCAACGAAACCGCGAACGACGTTTTCGATGTGCGTTTAGCGCAGATGGAAATCAATCCGGGCGGCACATTAGAACTGGGTGTCGACTACGGTCGTGCCAACCTGCGTGATAACTATCGTCTGGTTGATGGCGCATCGAAAGACGGCTGGTTGTTCACTGCTGAACATACTCAGAGTGTCCTGAAGGGCTTTAACAAGTTTGTTGTTCAGTACGCTACTGACTCGATGACCTCGCAGGGTAAAGGTCTGTCGCAGGGTTCTGGCGTCGCGTTTGATAACGAAAAATTTGCCTACAATATCAACAACAACGGTCACATGCTGCGTATCCTCGACCACGGAGCGATCTCCATGGGCGACAACTGGGACATGATGTACGTGGGTATGTACCAGGATATCAACTGGGATAACGACAACGGCACCAAGTGGTGGACCGTCGGTATTCGCCCGATGTACAAGTGGACGCCAATCATGAGCACCGTGATGGAAATCGGCTACGACAACGTCGAATCCCAGCATTAATGATGAAGGAAAAGAATAACAATGGCAGTCAACCCACTTCTTTTTTGGATTTCTTAATTTTCGTCTGATAAAGCCGCTTTACCCGTTCAATTTCTGCCAGCGTTGCGGACCAGTGTAGTTCGGCGGCATGACGATATCTGGCAGCCATTTTTTCCACCATCTCCGGATTGCTGTCCGCGCTGCGGTGCTGACGCCCCTTCTCCCCAAAAACTTCAACAACCAGCCACTGGCTTCCGGTTCTGCCGAACAATGCCTTGCACAAACGTCTCACAGTCAGCGGGGTTAAATCTGGATCGGGATCATAGGCAATGGTAGCAAAAATAAAGCGCAGCATTTCTGATGTCTTGTAACGCTTTACGCTGGCAGCCAGGCGTGCGGCACGTTGCGGTGCTTCCCAGCGGTCGTTACTGTAATTAGCCACTTCAGCCAGATAATCCTTTTCAAGTTTTTCAGCCGTGTAGCACCTGCCGCCTAAAAAAAGCCGCATGGCCTCCCTGGTTTTATTTCTCACATATCATCCCTCATTAATGCTAATGTACGCATACATTAGCATTAACATGCTGACAGTAACAAGCGGCGGATTTACGTCTGGATAACGTAAATGATTGCGGTATACAGGCCAGGCGGTCAGATTTTCAGCCGTGCCTGTTCCTGCAGCAGTTCCAGATGATATGCAGCAATAGCGTTTACCACCCCTGCCGCCATCCGTGCGTCGACGATCGCTGAGTGTGCCAGCCCTTCCCAGGTCAGTCCGGCCTGGCTGGCAGCACTGGCCAGTGAAATCGTGCCATAGCGGTTGGTGGCCCCATAATATCCTGCAGCCAGCTCCATCGCACAATATACCGTCATTTCTTCCAGCCAGTCAGCCGGATCGCTATGTGCGGCCGCAGTCTGTTTCAGAATGCGGATGTCGAACCGGGCATTAAAGATAATTACTGGTCGATCTCCGATTGCATGCCGCAGTTGCCGCGCCATATCTGTCCATGATGGTGCGCCGCAAAGAGCCTGCTCACTGATACCATGCACGGCGGCGGCCTGCGCCCCGATGGCGACCGTGGGCTTCAGCCTGGTTTCAAATACCACCTGACCGGCCGCATCGGTCAGGCCGATTTCCAGGGCTTCCGCGGTATTATCCAGTCCTGTCGTTTCAGTATCCAGAAAGAGTGGTGCCAGACTCAGCCAGTCATATGCCTGCCGTGCCATCCGGCCACTGGTGCTGTTTAGCCGGGATAAAACGGAAAGCCGCTGGCCAGCCAGCTGTTGTTTACTCGTCAGAGGGCGTTTCTCACGCATCGGAACACAGTCTGCAATTCGGTATACAGCGAACCTGCCACCATAAGTATTTTTATACCACTTAACCGGCTCAGCACCGGGGGCTGGCTTCATTCTGAATTCATCGCGCAGACGTCCTTTCGAGAAACACCTGTCTTCGGCAATCGCCTGCGCACGTCTGGTGACCAGCTCATCATTATTCATGGTTCTTGCATCTCCGTCAGACGTTTTTATATCCGGACAGCCCCTCTATGGCCACTTCTGTGCAGTATGCAATACTCGCAGGATATACACTTTTCCCCACTGGCTGTCGACCTCATAAACCAGAACAAAATGCGGGTGAATAACCAGTTCCCGGGTACCTTCCACACGACCGTTGCGGCCTTTATACGGCTGCCCGGCCAGGCTGCTGGCTGAATAACCAATCCGTTCGTCCAGTTCAATGGCAGCCATCAGGTTCTGCTCCGCAATATACTCACGAATGCGCTTCCTGTCCTGGCTGGCCAGTATGGTCCAGAATATCTCCATCATTTACCGGCGACCTTCCTGCTTATTTCATCCCGCCATGCAGTAGCGGAGGATTCGACCATATCATGGGGAAGCACATCGCCGCGTTCGAGTTGCTGACGTCCTGCCGCAACCTGGTCACGGAACCAAGTATTATGCTGCCGTTCAACGGTCTGGCGCATAAAATCCCGAATTAACTGAGAGCCATTACGGTCCATGCTTTTTGCAGCGGCCATAAAAGCATCCTTCAGTTCAGCGTCGATTCTTAAACTCATATTAACCTGTGCCATTTATCACCTCGTCATTACTACGTATATACACAGTATATAACGATTCAGATATCGTCACCAGGATATGCCGCGCCAGCGGCATGGAAGGCGGCACTCCGTTGTTGCATATGGCACAGGAGTAAAACCGCCGAAGCCCGGCGTAAGCCGGTACTGATTGATAGATTTCACCTTACCCATCCCCAGTCCTGCTAAGCCATACCCGTTTTCAGCCATGATAGAGCTTCTGTGCGCGGTCGGAGTGGTCCCGACGAGGGTTTACCCGAAGTCGGGGCGTATCTCCGCGTTAGCGGGCCGTCAGGGCCGCTTACGAGCGTGTACTGAGAACTTCCAGCCAGAAGACTGACAGCGATGATGATGTAGTTACAACATTCATAATTAAAAGCGACTCTGTTCCGGCCCTTCGGGCCGGGGCGGGGCCGCTTTTCAGTTATGAGGAGGGGCTTTGTGGTTTCAGTTCTGCGCTGGACTGGGGTTTTCCCGGTGCTTGTATTTGAGTGTTGTAACTAAAATGGCTCCGGTCGGGGCCCGCCGCTTGCGGTGGGAGGTGCATATCTGTCTGTCCACAGGACAGGCAGTGAATAGGTTTTCTTTTTAAATGAATGTAATTAAGTAGTTTAAAGGAGATATAAACAGGTGTTTAAAAGATACATTGCACCCTGTAAGACTGGCGGCTGGCGCTTTATGACATGAACGGTTGTAACCTTATGGGGAAGTCCCTTGCAGTTTAATGTGGATAAGCAAAATTCCCCGTCTGTGAGGCGTGTTTTGTATCGAAAACAGGGGGGGCCGGATGCACCAGAAGCTGGATGATGAGGTTGTTTTTTGTATGTGGTGCTGTTTTTTTGTGCATCGACGGGCTTCAGGCGTGCGAATGCCTCCAGCGCGGGCCGGATTATTCAGAGGAGGTCACTTTCAGGGGGAAGCTGTGGCCAGCCGGCTGTAATTACGGTTACGTGACAGAATCATGCGCTCCTTCACACGACGCTCAACTTCGCGTTTTACCGCCTCACGATTGGCAGTGAAGCGCCCTTCCGCGATTTCGCGCGTCAGCTGCCGTTTCACCAGGGTGACAATATCCTGACGTTCCCTGTCCGCATCACGACGCGCACGGGCACGCTTTATTCCCCGGGACTTAAGCTCTGTCTGATAACTGCGAAAACGCTCACGAACAAAACGCCAGGCTTTCGCTATCAGTTCATCCATGCCCAGGGTATCCAGCCCCTGCTTTTTGCGTTGTTTGTTTTCCCATACCACACGGCTGCGGCGCGCGGCGGCCGCTGCCTCCTCTGATACATCGAGGGCAGCAAACAGTGCAGATGTGAACGTGATATCGGTCGGAATGTAGCACCCGATAAGCGGGTCATATTCCGTCTGGTAGGTAATCAGTCCCAGCTCTGACAGGAACGTCAGGGCCCGGGTGGCACGGGTGATGGAGAGTTTTCCGGCAGCAGACTCCGTCGCCAGTCCGCACTCAATGGCCAGCGTGGTGATGGAGCACTGGACGCGGTTGGCCAGCGGGTCATAGTGGAAACACAGCCCCTGCAGGAGCGCATCAATAGCCCGTCGACGCAGCACCGGTGGCATGCGTCGACGCAGACCACGCGAACGGGCATGCGCCACATGAATGGCGAAATCAAAACGGGAAGTGAAGCCCACCGCCTTTTCCATCAGTTTTTCGCAGAACTTCAGCGTTCCGGCACCTTTACGGGGTGTAAACACCGGATTCGGGTTCTTTACCTGGCGGTAATACGTTTGTTGAAGATCAGTCACACCATCCTGCACTTACAATGCGCAGAAGGAGTGAGCACAGAAAGAAGTCTTGAACTTTTCCGGGCATATAACTATACTCCCCGCATAGCTGAATTGTTGGCTATACGGTTTTTAGATGGCCCCGGTAATCTTCTCAGTCGCCAAACTTGTCGAAGATTATCGGGGTTTTCACTTTTCTGGCTCCTGTAAATCCACATCAGAACCAGTTCCCTGCCACCTTACGGCGTGGCCAGCCACAAAATTCCTTAAACGATCAGCAATCTATCACGCACACCAGAAACAGGCAAGAATGTGATGTCGCTACATTTTAGTTAGCTAAAAGCACTCTTCTGCTTTATCAGTTCGGCAATCATCTCAGCCTGGGTAACGCCCTCAGCTTCACACATCACCTGCAATTGCGCTTTTAACGCAGCAGGAATGAACACTCTGAGTTCTTTATGTGTAGCTCGTTTTCTTGCCAGGGATGCCTGCTGACGTTCTGCAAGCGTCAGAGGATTACCTTTTCTGTATGCTCGCTTTGTACCTGATGAGGAAGTCACTGCATTTTCTGTCTGCGACATCTCGCCTCCTCAATACTCAAACAGGGATCGTTTCGCAGAGGATACTACAGTTTTTTGAAATCAGCGACTTGAGAATTGTGACGAAGATCTGTGTTGGCGCACAAATCAACGGGGATTACTGTTGTTTAATGTGATTTTTGTTGCGAAATGGCTGAAAAAACAGGAAATGCCTTAACCCGGGAGCCGGCCCCGGGCGGGACCGGCTGTTTCTGGCATGTCGGGTGTCTGCCCCTGAAATACCTCACACTTCCGGAAAGCGGGGACTTCCGTCCCCGCCCGGCAGTTTACTTCCGTGCTTCGTAGGCCAGAGTTACCTGCACCACTGTATTTCCCCTGTGAATATTCAGCTCACATAACCGTTCCCTGAATATCAGTGAAAAACACAACACCGTGGCGCACACGGCGAGCAACCCGATAAGGGCATACTTCGTCATAAACTTTGACCTCTCTGCAAGGAAGAGGCTACAATCAGTAGTGCAATGTACTTCATGCAGACCTCACGAGTTAATGGATTAACAAGTGGGGTCTTTGCATTTCTGGTACCTGCGTCTTGCCTGAACCAGAAAGGCTCAGACACCCGCCGCGATAATACCACATTCCCTGTTGCTGACTATTACCTGCATTGCCCGCTTTTTACTACAGAAGCACGAAGGCGTCACTCCAGCCAATAAGTATGCTTTTTATTTACATCCATTTTTAATCCGGTACCGACGTTTTCCTCCAGTTAACTCGTTTTTCGTATGACTCATGGCAATAAAATTTTCTTTACCATATGACAACATCCCAATAATATCAAAGTTGTCTTTTAATTTGATGGCATCCTTTTCACTTACAGCGACAATAAGTTGTTTACCAAATTTTCTGACCATCATTGCAAACTGTGATACTGCTGATCCACCACCTAAATCAGGCCACCCAGCACAATTAAAAATGATTGTCTGCTCTTCACTATTCATTGCATCCCTGATAAAGGAGACAGCATCCTCATTTCTCTCTACATCTGAATCACTGTTAATCTGAGTGAAATCATAATATTTAGAACCTGGTATAGAATACCCCTTAAAAAACTTATCAATGTGGGAGGCAGAGTTCCCAACAATAAGAATATTGTGTTCACGCTTAATCATCAATTCTGATACATCATCATATTTCATATATTCACCATTATTATATAAAGTTTGGGTACAGGTGGTTCCGGAATTTACTCTGTGACCACCATTTCCCGCTTTTTATTACAGAAACGCCGGGAGCGGGGAAAACTTGCTTTTTCCCGTTTCCGGGGTTGGACAACTGAGCAACGCGAAGGCGTCAGCTACGATGTTCCGGGGACTGCTGATCAGCCCCTGTTGTATTCAGCCATTCTCCGGTCATCTGCAGCAGTTTTCTGGCATCGTGGCTTCTGAGCAACGGAATACCAGCCTGCCTCAGAACCTCTTCCAGAAGAATATCCCGGCGCCGGCGTTCCGGTCGTAAATGGCTGGCATCATCCAGCTCTACTGCTGCAACAATACTGAACGAACGCCGTTCAACGATAACCACATCAACATGCCACTGAGACACCATCCTGAATAACTGCCACCACTGGCGTGATCGTGGCCGGATATTCCCGTTCAGCTGGACGATATCCGCGACCCGTACCTGCGGACACAGATACCACCGCTTCATATCCACAATTCTGAACAGTCCTTTCATAAAACGGCACTGTTGCAAAGTTAGCGATGAGGCAGCCTTTTGTCTTATTCAAAGGCCTTA
>ERZ772877.609-NODE-609-length-24769-cov-13.2126_pt1 | contig 24769 bp, 24 predicted proteins | sample MGYA00580583_ERZ772877 | MGnify/ENA primary metagenome ERZ772877 (study PRJEB29015, sample SAMEA2737661) | human gut metagenome | biome: human gut; feature: human-associated habitat; material: faeces | place: China | collected 2012 ... | reverse complement strand
AGGAAGTTACAGCAGCCAGACAGGAATTAAAAATCACCAAGCAGGAAGTGGATGCCGCCAAACAGGAAGCTGAAAATGCAAAGACTCAATCCGATGCTAAAATAGCTGAACTTGAAGCCATAATTAAAGAGCTTCGTAAAAATCTTAAATAAAGACCTTGCATGACAATGCACTTTACTTAATAACATCAACAGCCCGGGCATATCTTAATTGATAATATCCGGGCTGGTTTAATATTATATTTTTAAAAAATTTAGACTGTACCCCCACTCTTAACAAAGAGCCCCAAAAATAGTTATTAGCAAAATATCACTCTATCATTCTCCAATATCTATTTACACAAACAACTGCAGAGCCAGTCTTTTGGTTTATTCTGCATTATATGTTTAAACCATCATTTTTATTTATACAAGCTGTCAATTATAATGTTCGCCTTAACTTCTAGCCTTTTCATATAATTATCCATATATTCCCAATCAGGATGATTATTAACTGTAGGTAAATAAAAAGAAAAATCTGTTTTAATATGTCTATTCAATTCATCATCAAAAGCCTTATAATGTGACCTAGCTTCTTTAAAAACAGAAGCAGCTATAAATTGCTTTATGGTATCTGGCATATCCCATTTAGGAATAAGAACAACAACATTCTGACTTGTATAAAATTCTTTATCCTGAATAAAGCAAGAGCCTAAATATTCACCCCCCAACGACAAAGTCATATATCCCGCTTTATACGGTACATCATCAGTTCTGTCAACACACATAGTAACACCATTATTATTATTAGCTCTTCCCACAAAATTAATAGTTGGATTATTATCCGTCATTTTAACTTTATCCATTTTTGTTCCTGCATCAATATAAAATAATTCAATATCATATAAATGATATTTAGTCCAATTTGTAATATTTATTTTATGTCTGTTGTATTTTTTTATATCCTGCAAATTATTTATTTTAGTATTCGCTTTTACTTCAAAATTCTTTATATATTGTTCCATATATTTCCAATCAGGATTGCCTTTATCATCTACTGGGAGATTAATAACCATTAGAGGCAAAACAGTACTAGATATTTGATCTGCATATGAACTTTTCTTTAAAGATGATTTAATCGCACTCACAAGAAAATGTCCAGTATATTTATTTAATGTAACATCTTTTGGTTTTAAACAATGTATTTTCATATCTAAAGATGCCTCATTTTCCTGATAAAATACAGTTCCTAAAAATGACACACTGATAAAATTATTAAACACACGATAATCCTTCTGTTTATTGCCGCAATAATCATAAAACCCATAAATACCATTATTTATACCTGTAGCTGTAATTCTAGGTGTTGAGCCATTTTCAACCAAATCTTTTACAGGCACATTTGCACCTGTTGGAACTTGTAACTTCTTACCTTTAGATTGAGTCTCAAAAATATCACTTATTTTAAAAGCATGCCAATTTGATGTATTAACCTTCATAATCTTTTCCATCCTTTATAACTATATCAGCATCAACGCCATTATCTTTAACATCAGAACTGTATAACACTTTCTGTAACAAATCATTACCAAATTCCTTAACATCTATATTACGTTTATACATTTCATAATCCATTATAGTCTTAAAAAAATCCTCTTCATAAATTTCAAATGGTTTTTCTGGCATTTTATATGATAAACGTTCTTTTGGATTAATTAATTGCCTTGTATTATATTTATAGTCATTATCATCTCGAATAGCTTTTACCCAGTAATCTTCAATATCGTTCCATCTATTTTTTATATCCTGCCTACCTTTATTTTTAACAGTCTCTAATCCATCATCTTCAATGTAATATCCCTTAATATTTCTATCATCATGTTTTTTACCTGTTTCAAAAATAAAAATAGAAGTAGTAACCCCTTTATCAAAAAGATTTTCTGGTAATTTTATAATAGTATTTAATGTATGGTTCTTTAATAACTTAGTTTTTCCACCATCTTTTTCCAGTTTGTGGTCCGGAAGTATAAATGCACACTTAGTTCCAGAAGGCACGTGGTCCATTACATTTTTAACTATATCAAGACAGCCATATGTCCTTTCAAAAGGTGGATTCATAAGTACTTTTGTAATTTTTTTATCTGTTTTATCTGCTATCCATTTTCCAGCTTCAGGCTTTCTGCTATCTAACTGTTCGAGATTAGTCTTACCATCTTTATGTATAAGCATATTAGCACAAGCTAAAGCATAGATTTGCGGATCAAATTCTATACCAAAAAGATGATTATCCATAATATCTTTAGCTGTTTTTGTATTATAACCACCAGCTTCTTTAATCATTTTACTCATTGCTTTAACCAGAAAAGTTCCCGAACCACAGGCAGCATCTAAAACATAATCAGATTTGCTTACTTCGATTAAGCGATACATAAGAGATGCTATATGTTCAGGAGTAAACACCTGCCCATCGGTTGTTTTTCCTGCATAACGATTAAATTCATTAAAGAAAATAGCCATTACATCTTCACCGTTCCAATAATTTGAATTAATAAGGTTCGATATTTCGCATATATTATCAATAACATTATTCAAAGCCGCCGTTTCAGTAGCAACAGTAATCGCATTAAAACGTTCAAGTAGTATATTTAACTTTCTGTTCGGTTTAACTGCATTTTCGTTAGCATTATCAATAGTATCAGCCAACTTATTACTAATCCACATATGTACTATTTCATAAGTCTGACCTTTTTGAGTATTTAAACCATAAACAGGATTAAACCGCTGAACTACTAAAGCACATGCTGTAAAAATCATTCTGTCCTTTAAATCATTCATCTTAAATTCATTATGCAATGTATTGTTAATACTTCGGGTTAAATCATATATTCTTTGCGTATCAATAACGTCATTATAATACAAATCAATATAATACTGTTTATCCTGTAAATCAGAAGCTACATTAATCTGTTCTTCTTTCATTTTATATACACGAACATCAACACCATTGTACAATATTCCTATAATCTTGTTGTATTTCGTAGCTACAATATCAATATTTTTAAACAATTCAATCTCCCATTTTACATCTGAAATATCCGTATCTTCAGATTTCGTTTCAAGAATAATAGAAACCTTACTTGTATCTTTTGGTAAATACCAACCATCTGGTTTATCAGAAATTCCCGAAAACCCCAATTGATTAAAAGTTTTCACTTGTCCTGTTCCTTGCTCAACATCTTTTTCCGGTTTATCAAATCCCAAAATCTGTTTGGCACCATTTATAACTGGAGAACCATCAGAAGGTGTACGACCATCTCTTACATCATCTTCATTTCTTAACATATTTATGTCCTCTTTCTATCGTCTAATATTAATTGTTATAGTTGCTAAATGATTTTATTGCAATATTTTACTTAACTCCATATTGACAATTTGTGTTTTATCTATATATTCACAAATCGCAAACATATAAATATATAATCTTTCAAACTTCATCTGTCATATTATATACGTAAAATACAATTACATATCCGCATAACTTTTATTTTTGAACTCAAATAATTTTTGATAAACAAGGAAGTCTGCCCATAAAAGGCTGACTTTTATTACAATTGTTTACATACTTTATGTATTCATATAATTTCCTGCTTTTAAATCTCTACTGATAATCTCTGATTTAAATGTATTATAAATTTTTATTTATAAATTATACTTCTTTATTGTAAATAAAAGCTTCTTACCATTCAAATTCTGCACAAACTAAATTACGCATTATATTTGTTTCACTTAAAGCAAAAAACATTTTCTAAAACACCGCAATACAGCCCATGCCATATTGCGGTGTACACTCTCCGAGCAATGCCGGAAACCATAATTTTTAAAGATTATAACACCCCTTAAATGCACTTGCATCCACCTTAACTGATGCTGTGTCATAATCAATTTTTTTGAGACTGATACAGTCTATGAAAGCTTCTGAATCAATCTTTTGAAGCGACTTTGGACAAACCACTTCTTCAAGATGTATACAATTTTCAAATGCATTGTTGCCAATCTCTTTTACACCTTCCGGAAGAACAACTTTGACAATATCTGTACGCTCTGAAAAAACATCTTCTGATATGTACGAGAAGTCTGACATATCAATCTCTTTCATTGTTTTGTTGTAAAGGTATACTTTGATTCTTTCCTTCATACTCCCCACCCCGCATATTCTTTATTGTTCTAATAATTTTGCTATCAGCGGACTTACTGCTGATGCCTGTGCTTCGTAAAAGCTCTGTGGACTGTTTTTCATTATACTTTGAAATGCCTGTGACATTGCCGGCATGACCACACTGTTTAACTGTAATTCATCAAAATGCTTTAAATCAGGAACTGATGTTGATGAAACTAAATTGCTGTTGTCAACTGACTGGATTTTTGAATCAGTGCTGTTTCCCTGTCCGTTAATCTTTTCAAGAAGTTCTGTAATTGTATTCTGAAAATATTCATAATCTTCATAACTAAAAAGTTCACTGCTCATATATGAATTCAGCTTACTGCCACTGCCCGAACCGATTGAATGCACCTCTGTATTAACTGAAAGACCAGGATAATATGTATTTCCTGCATTTCCTGTGCTTACATATGCATGGCTCAAATCTGTTGCCTGCATTGAATCAGTTGTCCATGAATCGTTGCTCAACGCACCGTCTAATATGTCATTAATCTTATTTATGTAATTAACCGTCTCATCATATGGAGGAACACCACCATACTTCTGAACTGCACCACATCCGGCATTGTAGCCTGCAAGTGCAAGTGAAACATTACCATTATAATCATCTAAAAGCCATGACAAAAGCTTGGCACCTCCGGTTATGCTCTGTCTTGCATCATATGGGTCTTCCACTCCATATGATTCTGCCGTTGATGGCATAAGCTGCATTATTCCCATTGCACCGCATGATGATGTGGCATTGACATCAAAACCTGATTCTGCCTGTGCTACAGCTTTTAAAAGATTAACATTAACTCCATATTCCTGTGAAACATCTTCAAAAATCTCATCGAGTGTCTCATCGCCGCATGAACGGTTATATACATTATCAAATGATGTAGCCTGACCTGTCTTATCTGCCGGACCCTGTACAAGATATTGATTACCATCTAGTATTGTAACCGGTTGAATTACATTCATTCCCATCTTCCCTGCCTTCTAATATTAATATATTCATTATAAGCCTTTTCAAGTATCTGTCTTTCATTGGCAAATCGTAACAGATGAAATGCCTCATGGTACTTATAATACCCGGAATCTTCAAAAAACTCTTCTCTCTGCGGTTTGCTGTAAAAGCTGTCCGCAGCACAAAGATACCAATGAACAGTCTTTTTTATCGTATCTGACACCGTATTAAACGTATATTGTGTGTCGCCTATATACTTAACTATCTTAACGGATGCACCGCTCTCTTCCAATACTTCCCTTACCGCAGTATCCTGTGGTTCTTCTCCCGGTTCTACCGTTCCTTTCGGAAGAACCCAACCTTCATATCTGTTCTTGTAATTCTTGTACAATACAAGAATCTTGCCTCTGAAAATAACCACACCACCACAGCTTGTTGCCTCAGCCATTGCAATTCCTCCTGTGATATATATTAATTATACAACTAAAGAACCACAATATCAACCAATGAATCAGTATTCTTCTTATTTAAAATACAAAATCAGTATTTTAAATCAATATTTTTCAATCAATATTCATCAAAAAATGCATCCAGAAGTGCTTTTGTTACCTGCTGTGCACCAGGCACGCCTGTATATCCACCTTCAAGTATAACGCAGAAAGAAATCTGCGGATTTTCATATGGTGCATAACCGATAAACCATGAATGTACCCTGTCGCTGTTATCAAACTGTGCCGTTCCTGTTTTTCCGGCAACTGTATATGATGTATATGTAAATGCGTAACCTGTACCCTCAGTCACAACCGCACGACAGAACTCTCCGATTGTATCAGCCTCAGACGGCGTACATACAACAGACTTCTGTTTTGGTGTTGTCGTACTCACAACATCGCCAGAACGCGTCTGGACTTTTTCAACAAAATACGGCTGCATCATAACACCTCTGTTTGCAATTGAAGAGATAATCATAAGATTGTGCATAGGTGAAACCATTGTTTTACCCTGACCGATACCGGTCTCCTGAATCTCACTTACCCCTGAATTTTCGTCAAGTGTAAAGCTGCTGACGCTCGACTCTATTCCGATATCAAGATTTTTGTTATAATAAAAATCTTCGCAGAGCTGTCTGTATTTTGAAAGATTCAGCCTGAATCCTATTGTTGAAAATACACCGTTACACGAATTGGCAAATCCCAGTTTTAAATCCTGATGTCCATGGACAGAACCATTATAACATGGAATTGTTGTTCCTCCGTTGACATAGGCACTTCCTGTACAGTCAAAAGAATAATTTTCATAATCAGGATATTCCCTTACATATTCAAGAGCAGTAAGTACCTTAAACGTAGAACCCGGCGAATAAAGTCCCTGTGTTGCCCTGTTAAGAAGCACAGAATCAGAGCTGTCATAGCCAAGCCACTCACTGTACATTTCAGGTGCTTCATTCGGGTCATAATCCGGCTTTGAAACCATTGCGAGAACCCTTCCTGTCGAAGGTTCCATTGCAACTACTGCACCTTTATTACTTCCCAGTGCCTTATATGCAGCCTCCTGAAGCTTTGGAACAAGCGTTGTAACAACATCATATCCAACTGATTTCTCACCGCTCAAATCATCTGAGAGCTGATTAATTATATTACCTGATGTGGACAATAATTCATAATTGGCAACACCTTCAACACCTGTTTTTGCAGAAGCCAGTCCTACAACATGGCAGAACACTTCGGAAAATGGGTAAACTCTCGTCTCATTTCCATCCTCATCAATATCTGTTTCTGCAAGGATCTGTCCGTCAGCTGCAAGAATGTTACCTCTGACGACCTTATTTTCAAGATTATCGATTCGCTTATTATAAGGATTATTTACAATTGTAGAAGCCTCAAAGACATTAAAATATACAAGATAACTTGCCATCATGAGAAATAATGCAACGAAAATAAATGATATTACATTAGTTTCACGATTTCTAAGCCCCTGCTTTTTTTTATCAACTATATCATTAGGCTTTGTGTTTTTCTTTTTTAAGTTTCGTGTTTTTACCTGCTGATTCATTCTTAATTTCAACCTCGTCCTGTCTCATATTATACATTCCGTTAATCAATGCAAACATTATAAGTGAACTTACAATAGAACTTCCGCCGTAACTTACAAAAGGAAGCGTAACACCTGTCATAGGTATCATCTTCATAGCACCTCCAACCGTAAGAAACACCTGAAATCCATATGTAACACCAAGTCCTACCGCCACAAGCCTGTAAAACAGTGTTTTACATCTTGAAGCAATATTCATCATCAGTATAAGATTATTAAGACATATAAGCAGCAATGCAACTGCAAATATAGCACCGAACTCCTCTGTTATTGCCGAAAACATAAAATCCTTTTCAGCAACAGGAATTTTATCCGGAAGTCCCTGTGCAAGTCCACTTCCAAACCACGACCCCATACCTATCGCAAATAATGACTGGCATATCTGGTAACCTGTTGAATCTATTGTGCTCCAAGGATCTTTCCAAATAAGGACACGCTGTCTTACATGGTTGAAAATCTTATATGCACCAGCTGCAGCAACACTTCCGGCAGCAAATCCTATTCCGACATAGCTAAGTTTCCTTGTCGCAATAAAGAGCATCATAAGATAAACAACGAAAAAAATAAGTGCAGCACCAAGATCTTTTGATATTACAAGTATAATAACGTGAATTGCCGCTATAACAGTAACTTTTACTGTCTGTTCAAATGACGTAGATTTATTAAACATTGAAGCAACAAACATCACAAACAGAATTTTAACAAATTCTCCAGGCTGTACAGAAACAGGCCCCAGTGTAAGCACAAGATTAGCACCGAATACTTCCGTGCAGAAAAGCACAGCAAGCAGGAGTGTAATACCTGTTATGCAGTAAATCCAGCCCATATTTCTAAAACTCTTTACTCTTTTTAACAACGCCGGTATAAAAAAAGTAATAATAGTTCCACCGGCTGCAATCAGAAACTGCTTCACACATTTATCATAATCAAGACGACAAATCATTATAAATCCAACCGCCATAAGCATACACATATTATTTACAAGCAGACGCGAAGCTTTTGGGTATAAAACGTCATACACAAATATCGTAACAAAAAGATATATAAACTGTGCGAAATATAATATAAGATATTTTATATCTTCATTATTAAGCTGATAAAGTATCAAAAAGCCCAATAAATGTATCATAAACATTATTACATTCTGAAATGCGTATGTAAACTTTCGTTTCTCTTCTTTCATAACGGCACCACGATATGCCGCTGCCGCATAAAAGCAGAGCAAAAATGCAAATATATACTTTGATACTTCTATAAACACTAACTGCATTATTCCACTCCTACAGCATAATGACCTGTCCATGCAGTTTCATCATGCATATTATCATAATCCTTTCTGATATAATCAGGATTAATCTCTTCTAAAAGACTGCTGTCATAGCCGACATCAATTCTTTTTGCACTATACATAACACTATGGCAGAAAGAACATACGCTTTCAACCATATATGTTCCGCTTCGTTTATTATTAAGATAAATAATTCCGTTATTATGATCACACAATCCGTAAGTTTTTCTTACGCACTGCTTTGAAATCATAACAGGCACAAATCCTTCTGCAACAAATTCTGTCGGAACACCATAATTTACCATATTCATCTCTTTATAATTAAGCTCATATGGCAGTGTTATTCTTGTCAGTTCACAACCACATACTGATATTATGTCACGAAGCTGCAATACCGAAAAACTATTCCAGCAATACAATCCGGCATCTGTGACAATCTTTGGAACAAATCCTGTCTTTTGTCCTAGATTTCCAAGGCATCCAATTTCTTCAAGATTTCTCACAAGGAACATCTCTATATTACATGAACGGATGTTTTCAATCAATGAGCCAAAAATCCTGTTTTGCGACTGTGTTATTATATATGGAAGTGCAGCTGTAACATTCTGTGAATCTGCAAGTTCTTTAATATTTTTCCTGCATTCATCATCATCAAACAACTTAAAATCAGCATACACATTATCATTATTCAGCCCTGATAAAATATATGACTTTAATTGTCCTTTGGTTTTCAAATAAACCGAGGTCCTGTATTTTCCATCATATATACTATCATTGACTGTTCCAGATATATCTTTTGATGATGCTTTACATACATTATATACCGATTCATCCACAGTCTGTCTTCTGTATTTATCAAGAATTGTTTCTGTGAGCTTTTCTATTCCTTTTCTTCGTAAATCGTTAAGAATACTTACAGGAACAAATACATTTGTGCCGATATCTGCTGTAATCTTTCCGGCTGTAAAGTCTGTATTTCCAAGCTTTGAAAGATTCTTTATACAGCTTTCAACCGTAGCCGGCTGTTTTCCGGCAATCTCAGCAGATGCACCAAAAACGCTTACCTTTGTATTACATGCTTCAAGTTCAAGCTTCATCGGCTTGCCACATTCTGCCGTAAAAAGCATATTTACTGGCTTCTTTAGAGTGCCGGCCTGCGAAGCATATTTTTCAGCAATTTCTTTTGTGACAGAACCGTTTTTCATCCTGTAAATGATTCTGTCTTTATATAAAGGAAGTTTTCTTGACAAATTAACAGTAAATGTACTTCCCTTTTTGTATGAATCACCACTTGTATATGCATTATCAGAATCAATTTCAAACACATCCTGCGGATTAATGTCAGTGAGTGCCTTAAAAAGAATTCTTCCGTTATCATTTTTTACAACCTGGAGTGCTTTCACTCCCATGTGATTCGGTCGTGACAGCGACATCATGTTCTTTCCTTTTTCACTGTTGTAGTATCCACTTGTAAATGAACCCCTGTTAAATATATCAAGAAGCATATTCTTATCTTCCTGCGATACGTGATATCCTTTTCGTCCATTTTCAAGATACATGTCTGTATATTTTCTGTAAATTGATGTGACACCGGCTGCATATGTAACATTTTTCATTCTGCCTTCAATTTTCATTGAATATACTCCCGCATCAATTATATCAGGAAGAATATCTAGTGCACACATGTCTTTTGGACTTAAAGGATATGATGACTTTGAATCATTTATCACTTTATCATTATTAACAACCGAATAATCAAGACGGCAAGCCTGTGCACATCTTCCTCTGTTGCCACTTCTTGTTCCATTCATACTGCTTAACAGGCACTGTCCTGAATAGCAGTAACACAAAGCCCCATGCACAAAACTTTCTATTTCTATATCACATTTTTCATGAATCTGTCTTATTTCATCAAGCGTAAGCTCCCTCGCCGTAACAATACGCATTGCACCCATCTCTTTTAAAATGGATGCACCTTTTTCTCCCGTAATTGTCATCTGCGTACTTGCATGCATGTGCATATCAGGGAATGCACTGTGAAGTATCTTAAACACACCCATATCCTGAACTATACATGCGTCAAGTCCTGCCTCATAAAATGGTGCAATATAATCGACAAGCTCATGTGTACACTCATTTTCTTTCAAAAGAGTATTTACAGTAAGATAAATCTTCTTGTCACGCAAATGAGCATAATCTAACGCTCTTATCATCTCTTCTTTGTTAAGATTGCCTGCATATGCCCTCGCACCAAACATGTCACCGCCAAGATAAACCGCATCAGCTCCGGCATTTATCACGGCTTTCATAATATCATATGAACCCGCCGGTGCAAGCACTTCTACATTGTGATTCTTCAACTCTGACTCCTATTTTGCATTAAGTTCTGTTTCTAACTGAACAATATTTTTCTGATATTTAGCAATTTCTTTTTTTAATTCTGTTATCTCTTTTTCTGCCGCATCTGTCTTAATCTGTGCAGCTATGAGTTCATGTTTTAAATCATATATCTCTTTGTCTTTATTCTCGATTTCTTCTGAGAGACTGTCACCGAGCTTTTTGGCCTTAAAATAGTCATCTGCTATGTTAAGATACATAAGATTAGCACGAACTTCCGCATTCTGTCTGCGAAATGAATCTTCTTTGCTGTACTCAGCAAGCTTGTTATTAATATAAGATGCAACTTTCTGTAGGTATTCCTCACTCTCATATCCACTTAATGTAAATACTTTTCCACCCAAAATTACTTCTGTATTATTTTTTGATGACATGAAAACGCCCTCCAATACTTTATCCGAATTATTTAATTATATCATTTTTATACTTTTTGTTCAATCCCCAGATTAAGATACGCCTCGTTCGTTGCAACACGTCCTCTCGGCGTTCTGTTAATAAATCCATTCTGTATAAGATAAGGCTCATATACATCTTCAAGTGTTCCGGCATCTTCACCGATAGATGCTGCAAGAGTGTCAAGACCCACCGGACCACCGCCGAATTTCTTTATTATTGTGCCAAGTATAAGCCTGTCATTTGCATCAAGACCATCCCTGTCAACATCTAAAAGATTAAGTGCATAATCAGCAACCTCGCCTGTAATTCTTCCGTCATATTTCACTTGTGCAAAATCACGCACTCTCTTTAACAGACGGTTGGCAAGTCTCGGGGTTCCTCTTGAACGTCTTGCAAGTTCGTTGGCTCCCTGCGAATCAATCTCTACACCAAGTACATTGGCAGAACGGATTATAATTGTCTCAAGTTCTTTTACCGTGTAATACTCAAGATGATTTACCACTCCGAATCTGTCTCTTAAAGGTGCGGACAAAAGACCTGCTCTTGTTGTTGCACCGACAAGTGTGAACTTAGGTAGTTCAAGACGAATTGAACGTGCTGTTGCCCCTTTTCCTATCATAACATCTATCTGGTAATCTTCCATTGCCGGATACAAAACTTCTTCAACCTGCCTGTTAAGTCTGTGAATCTCGTCAACGAACAGAACATCCCCCTCAGCAAGATTATTAAGGATTGCCGCCATTTCACCCGGCTTTTCGATTGCCGGTCCTGACGTCACTTTAAGATGTGTTCCCATCTCATTGGCAATTATCCCTGCAAGTGTTGTCTTTCCAAGTCCCGGAGGTCCATAGAAAAGCACATGGTCAAGTGAATCATTACGTGCTTTTGCAGCTTCTATATACACTTTCAGGTTGCGTTTTACTTTTTCCTGTCCAATGTAATCTTCAAGAGCAAGCGGACGTAAATTATTTTCAATTTTTATATCTTCTTCAACAAGCTCTGTTGAAATCACTCTTTTTTCCATCAAATTCCCTCTCAGATAAGTCTTTTAAGTGCCTCTTTCAAAATAGTCTCTGTATCTTTTTCTTCTATATTTTCTATATTCTTAACTGCACGAAGTGCCTCAGCATTGCCATAGCCGAGTGCAACAAGTGCCTCAACTGCCTCATTCCTTGCACTGAAATCAACTGACATGCCGGTGCTGCTCTCCTGATGTGCCAGTGCCTGCTCAAATGCATCTGAAAGCTTAATCCTGTCTTTAAGCTCAATTATAAGCTTCTGTGCTGTTTTAGCACCTATTCCCGGTGCACTTGATATAAGCTTTACATCATCTGATAGCACGGCAAATCTCAAATCATCAGGCGAAATTGTTGAAAGAATTGCCAAAGCACCTTTCGGTCCGATACCATTTACATTGATAAGCATCTTAAATATTTCAAGGTCATCTCTTGTGAGAAAACCATAAAGGCTGTGTGCATCTTCCCTTATCTGCAAATATGTATATACCTTTACCTGCTCACCCGTAACGCAGAATTCACTTATAACAGTTGCAGGAACACGGATATTAAAGCCGATACCATTATTTTCAACAACAATAGCATCCTCCATTATCTCTGTAAGTTCTCCTTTAATATAGGAAATCATATCTCTTTCTCCATTCCCAGACAATAATTAACAAACTGCTGTGCAGTTCTTCCTGAAATGCCGCCATGGCTTAATTCCCACTTATTTGCTTCTAACTTAAGTTCGTCATCTGACATAGTCACGCCGCTTCTTCTTGCAAGTTCGATAACAATCTGGAAATACTCCTGCTGTGTCGGTTTTGAATAACAAATCTGACATCCGAAACGATTTACCAGTGAAAGCTTTTCTTCCATCGTATCTGAACGGTGTAAGCCGTTTGATGACTCCATATCATCACGATCATTCCATGTTTCTTTGATAAGATGTCTTCTGTTAGATGTTGCATATATAAGGATATTTTCAGGCTTAGTCTCAACGCCTCCTTCAATTACAGCCTTTAAGAACTTGTATTCAATCTCAAATTCCTCAAATGACAAATCATCCATATATATTATGAAGCGATAGTTACGGTTCTTTATCTGTGCTATTACATTTGATAAATCTTTGAACTGATGTTTATATATCTCAATCATCCTTAATCCGTCATCATAATATTGGTTGACAATTGCCTTAATACTTGTAGATTTACCTGTTCCGCTGTCACCGAATAAGAGGACATTGTTGGCTTTCTTTCCTTTTACAAATGCTTCTGTATTCTCAACAAGCTTCTTTTTCTGGATTTCATATCCGACAAGGTCAGTAAGCATAACTTTGTCCATATTGTTAATTGCCATAAATTTAACACTGCCGTCAGGATTATTGCCGATTCTGAATGCTTTGTTAAGACCAAACATGCCAACACCGTAATCTTTATAAAATGTAGTAACACCATCAAAAAACTCTTCATCTGTTGTTGCGGCTGCAAGTTTTTCGCTTAATGTGCGTACCTTTTCGCTTACATTTCTGTTATACATAAGTTCTTTTTTCACAATTGCTTTGTAGTTTGTAATAAGTGAAAAACAATTTATTGAAAGTTCTTTTTCAATCTCGCTGAAATCATAGTGGAACAGCTTTCTGAATATTCCGAAATCATTCATGGCAAATGTGTTGACACTTCCGTCATTGGCACCGACCTTCTCACATGTTATGCTGAATGGGTTTTCTGTTGTGATAAGTATAAATGTAAGATAATTCTGCCATAGGTTCTTATCAAATCCATAATCTGTCGCGACTTTAAGAATTCTTTTAATCTGCGTATAGATTTCTCTTGTAAGTTCCTCTTTTCCCGTATCCTCAACATCAAACTTTCTGAAAATGTCTGCCATGCGTGAAAGGATGCTGTCTTCATCCATATCTCCGTATATTATCAGTCTTGAAATTTCTTTGTACATAGCTTATTTTCTCCATTCCATTTCATAATTAAAATTAAGTGTATTTCTTATTATACTATATCAATAAAGTTTTTTGTCAAATATTTTCTTATTTTATTTGAGTTATGACCTATTTCTTATTATTGAACTATTGACACAAAAGAAATTAATGATATAATCAACAAAGGACTTTGGGTAGTCCGCAATACTATATTTTTTCATTTTTTAAAATGGAGAGGACTTTTAATGAAAGCTATTGCTTCAATCAACACCGTTATCTACACCCTGTTGACTGTATTGTATTTTTATCAGTTTATATATATTGTGATAGCCTTAATCGGTGAAAAACGAAAGAAGAAGCAGCCAGAATACGAACCTAAGAAACTTCACAGGTTCGCTTTTATTATTGCAGCCCGGAATGAGAATGCCGTAATCGGTAACCTGATTAAGAGCATCAAAGCACAGAACTACCCTTCTGAACTTATTGATGTTGTTGTCGTTGCTGATAACTGTACGGATAACACAGCCGAGATTGCAAGAAGCTGCGGTGCAATTGTATATGAACGTTTTAACAAGGTATTAGTCGGTAAAGGCTATGCTCTTGACTATGCATTCAACAAGATAAAAGAAGATGAAGGTGATTATACCGCCTACGACGGTTATTTTATTTTTGATGCGGATAATGTCATTGACAGAAATTATGTCCGTGAAATGAACAAAACTTTTGATCAGGGGTATCGTGTGGTCACAAGTTATCGTAACTCAAAAAATTTCGATACCAATTGGATTACATCAGGATATTCGCTCTGGTTCTGCCGCGAAGCAAAATATCTTAATAATCCACGAATGATTCTTAAAACAAGCTGTGCTGTATCAGGAACAGGCTTTCTTACAAGCAGTGAGATTATTAAGAAAAATGGTGGTTGGAAATGTAATCTTTTGACAGAGGATATTCAGTTTTCAGTTGTTAATATTCTTGAGGGAGAAAAAATCGGCTACTGTGATTCGGCAATGTTCTATGATGAACAGCCGGAGACATTTAAACAGTCATGGAACCAGCGTATGCGTTGGTCAAAGGGCTTCTATCAGGTAATGTTCAAATATGGTCGTGAACTGATAGCCATGGCATTCAAAAAACGTCAGATGTTCGTATCATGTTATGATATGTTTATGACACTTGCTCCTGCTACTCTTCTTTCAGTAGGCTGCATGCTTTTGAATCTCATATTTTTAGTGCTTGGTGCACATAACTTTACTTTATTTAAAAAGGTATTTCCGGTCGCTATGGAATCAATCGGTTTTGCCTGTGTAAGCTTTTATCTGCTTATGTTTTCAATCGGATTGCTGACAGTAATAACAGAATGGAAGAAGATTCTTGCTTCTCCTAAGAAAAAGATTATTTCGCTGTTCACTTTCCCATTATTTATGCTTACATATATTCCAATTTCTCTTGTCGCTTTATTCAAGCGTGTTGAGTGGAAACCTATCACACACTGTGTTTCCAAATCTATGGAAGAAATTGAATTGCAGCAGCAATATAAACAATAAAAGAAACGGCATTCAGTTAATCTGAAATGCCGTTTCTTTATTTTTGTCCATATGCTCTTTCAGTGCGTTTCACCACCATAGCTGATACAATTCCTATTACTGCTCCAGTCACTGTTCCGGTTATCATAAGTACAGGAAGATAATATACTATCGCACCGCTTCCCATTATAAATACAGCTGCAATTATCTGCCCTATATTATGAAGTACTCCGCCGGCAACACTTACACCAACAGACGAAAAAAACTGTATTTTCTTTAGTATTATCATTATTATCATGCTAAGAACCGCTCCTGACATGCTGAACAAGAAGCTGTTCAAATTGCCAAAAAGAACGGCAGTTAATGTTATTCTTATGAGATTAACTGCAACTGCTTCTTTTATTCCGACAACATATAAAATCGTTATTATAGCAATATTGGGAAGTCCTAACTTAATTCCCGGAACCGGAAGCGGCACAGAAATCACGCTTTCGATATAGCCAAATATCATCGCCAAAGCCGTAAGTACACCGCAAAGTGCGAGTTTTTGCGTCCGTGTTGAATTCTTCATATTTTCATTCACCTGTTTTTATTTGTTAATTTTTATTTATATATTTTATTACCTGTTTTCATCTATCTGACAAGCGAATCTACATTGCCTTCACCGCCCTGTATCTCGACAACCACGCGATGCGGAAGGCACACTATCGTCTCTCCATTCTTACTTATCTTTCCTGTCTTTTCACACAACTTATCAGGACAGTCGGCATCTTTCATATAAACTGTACCATTTTCTATAACTACAGTATTACTTCCGCCCTGATAACCCTCAACAGTAACAGACGCATTTTTGTCAAGAGGAAGCATATAGACAATATTTCCGTCTACCTTCACAGCTGCTGTAATACCATCCTTTTTTACAACAAAATTAATAATCAAAAATGCTGCTGCACATACAATAATCAATGTCGATATCAGCATTATATCTCTTTTAATCTTCTTTTTTTCCAAATGTCATTCTCTCCGAAATATTAATTAGTATCTTTTAAAGTTACTTATATAATATACACTTTAAACCGTAAAAACACAATATTATCATTTATATGTTTTGTATTACATTTGTTTAAAATGCGTGGTATATTATATATCTCAATGGTGAGAAGAATGCAATTAAAATGCCAACAGACGTACAATTTAAAGACGAACTCAGAAAAGAACTCATTATGTATAAGGATTACCTTTCCTTAATCGAAAACAACGAAATTGATAAACTGAAGAAAAAATTCTATGACAATATTGAACGTATAGAAGCAAGCTTGCAGGATTGATTTACACCATAAAAATACCGACCCCAATCGTTAGATTTTTCTGTCTGACTTTTGAAGGTCGGTATATAATTGAGTTACTGGATAGCCAATTAGAAAAGATTGAAGCTGAGATGACGGATTCGGTGCTATCGTGGAATGTATCCATGAAATTATGAGTCATGAACTTATCTCATACTTCTACGTTTGTTTGACCTCTCAGTTCCTAGAGGTAGATAAGATGGAACAAAACCAAGAAATCTCAATTTCTTAACTTATAAAAAGACTAGAATAGTACTGTCGTGAGACAGTCCCACTCAAAAATTAAAAGGAGAAAAATGAAAGGGCAGATATTTATTCCGACTGCCATAAAAATAGACATTGGGACAACCTTCGGTTATAGAGTGTTATTACACACAGCTATGTTGTTTCTCCAATGTCTATATTTTACCATTATATTTAATTCAATATAATCCAGAACAATAGTTCTAAAATTGTCACATCCTTTCCTTTAGGGTTTGTCGTTTGAAATATTGATTATTAGAGAAATATTGTAATAAAATTACAGTAAGATTTTTGGAGAGCGTAGTCGATTGACTACTCTTCTTTTATATCCGTCTGTAACATACGTTCTGATAGAAATATGTAATATCTTGTCGTATAATTATATTATTGGTAACTTATACCAAAATTTATACGATTGGAGATTATAACTGTGGTGGATAAAATTGAAGTGCTGTTTTCTGAAGTAATTTCTACATTACGAAAATATACAAATTCAATCAATAGAAAAAACAACATTGAATCGAGAAAAGTGGAAAAATTTTTAAAAGATGTTATATTTAAAACGAACAGACAACTTGATGGTTACATTGAATCTGATAGAGTTCTAAATGTTGATAGTAGGCTTAGAGCGATAAAAAGTGAATTGTTAAGAGATATAACGGATAAAGAAATTGATCAATATCTATCGTGGATTTATAAATTGCTTCATGATACTGTTGCACATAACAAAGATATAGTATTGCTTAGAGACTATAGGTATTACAATAAGCTTGGTAATGATAAGGAAATTAATAAAATCAAGAAGAAACGAAAAGCATTAGAACCTAAGAATTATCCTAAGAAAATATCAATCGGGGATATAGTTTATCTACAATGCGGTTTTGGATATTGCGGTGAAATAAATACTAATCATTATGCTATTATTATGAGTGAAATTAAAAATCAGATGTATTTCATTGTTCCACTATCCAGTGACGAATTAAGAATGTTCCCATATTATTTAGAAGGATTAAATCTTCCAAATGCTGAACATGATGAAAATAAACTATCTTATGTAAGATTTGATCAGGCAAGATTTGTACATTATAGGAGAATAGAAAATATAATGGTTAATGACAAGGTATTGACAAGAAAAATAAAACCAGAAGACATAGTTGAAGTAAACAAGAAATTTTTGGAATTTATGAATTTTCAGTTGACAAAAGAAAATAATTAAGTATAATAAAATATAAGAAATATCAGTAAAGTTGTTTGCACCCGCTTTCAACTTGTAGTATTATAAAACAATCAGTTAAGGACTGCCCAAATTAAGGGCGGTCTTTTTCGTTATCTCACAAAACAAAAAAAGAGTAGTAATTTCTCACTACTCTATCTATTTAATCTGCTGGTTTTGATTTAGTTGTATTATCTTTATCTTTATTCTGTGTATTTTTCATAGTAGTATCTCCAATTCAACAAAATATTTGCAGAAAGGTCGTGATTAAAATAGATTTTATATATGATAAAATAATTATTCCAATGAATCAATTTGCTGATAGACATCCTAGATTGATGTTTTGGACTCCTGTTATTATTTCAACAATTGCATTAATTGCTTCCATAACCAAATAATTTCAGTATATTTTTATATAACAATTGTATTTTCCGATAGATTTAAAATTATGATTCTTGAGAATTTTTATCATACTATCCAGCATTTCTTCATTACAACTATTCTTCCATCTTCCTTCTTTATCTTGTTCTTGTGGACATGGTAAGGTGATGAATATACGACTTGCTTCGCTTGTAATGTATTCAAAAATTTCTTGTAAATTATCTAATATATAGGTTGCAATTCCTTTATTTCTATATTGTGGAGAAATATATAATCTACTAAGATAACATACTAAAGGTACTTCCCATATTTTATCCTCATCTACCAAATTATTGTCCATTAACGTTAATATTGCTTTATATGTATCACCAGATATAACATCTGCAAGTTCTTTGATATCAATATTATAAGTATTTATATAATCAGTTTTAAAAAACTGGGCTTCTACTGTAGCAACTAAATCTTTTCTATTATAACATTCGTTATCTTCATCATATTCATCCATTAGGAATAGATCAAATCCTGCATTAAAGCAGAATGTGTTATTGTATGCTTTGTCATATCTAAATGATTCTGAAAATGTTTTGTTGGTATCTACGAAGAATGAATCTTTTTTATAATGTGGTTTGATTAACAGTTCCATGATTTATCTCCTATTCTTGTGATTTAGTATATTCTTTTGCAAATAATCCATCATCAACTACATAAAGTAAAATAGTCCAGTTGCCATCAGAATTGGCTTGATAAATATAGTTACATTTAAAGAAAAATACATAGTATTTCATAAACCAACATCCGTGTAGCTCTCGTCTCAGGCTATCGACATCTTATTCTATCTACACGGATAAGAGAGATAGTGTTCGCACACGTACTCGATTCTGCCGAATCTCATACGTTTATACGCACGAACATGAACCAACTTTAAAAAATCGTAGTTATGCACTCAAATCACCTCCTCAAAGACGAGAAGATGTTGGCTTATTAAATACTATGTATGGTATTTTACATTTCTTGAACGGAATAACTTAAATTAATGGAAAAGGAAGTAAAAATTATGTTTGAAAACGCAGTTATTGTAAAAGAATTACCAGAAAAGATTTTTACAGGAGATACATTTTCTAAACTGGAATCGCAGTTTGTAAATGCGATTTCTGAAAATAAGTTAAGCATTGCTGAAACGAGATATCTTTTTAATTGTATTCTGAATAGATTTGAAAAAGATATGCCTGTAACAAATCACTCTAAATAAGATTGAGGTGGGACAACCCACCTCAATTTCTTAATATAAATCTGACAATATTTCATTTTTAACTAAGCAATCATAAAAATTTTTATTGACCTCAGCAATTTGATTCACCATTATTTGTGCTTCATCTCTTGTATGTCGTAAATATTCAGGATTGGCTCTAAGGTATTCCATTGTCAACTCATGTGCTAAATTTTTTGCATTTTCTGGACTCATAGTAAAATTCCTCCCTTGTACATTATTTTGATAGGAATATTTTACCATTAATTGGCAGATAAGTATAGACGGAACATTTGTTTAGTTAAATAGAACTAAAAATCACTTCCACAACTATTACAGTGCCATTGTTTTCCTATCTTCTTACTTGCTAATCCAAAGAATCTTGTGGAAACCATATGACTTACTGTGCCTATTTTAGAAGTGTTAGTTAAGTCACAATATTTATTTCAAAGAAAGGAGTCAATATGTCTAAAGAAACAAAACGACAAATATTTTTCCAATGTATAGGAACTATCTTAGGATATTATGTTGGGATTACTATTTTGCGTGTATTAGGGGTAGTATAAAAGTTAAAATGTCTTTCCAATGTTCTATTATCAAAACAAGTAAGGCAAACCCAAACGAAATAAGTGCAGTTTTCCAATCTTTACTACCCAACTTATTCTCGGCAACTACTCTTTTCTCAGTTTCTTCTTTTAAATCAGACTTCAGTTCTTTTATATATAAATTTTGAGAAGATATTTTATCATTTGCTTGTTTAAGTTGTATATTTGAATAGTCCAACTGTTTCGATAATTCATCAATCTTACTGTTGGCAGTTTTTAGTTCTGTTACTACTGGATTTTCAAAATCTGGAATATTATTTTGTTTTAGATTTTTATATGTCTGTTCCTTTATTTGGCTGGCTGCATAATTCTGATATTCTGGTGAATTTATCGTCTCAGAAACCTTTTGCGTTTGCTCATCTGACAACAATGGTTTAACAAGTGTTAAGATTTTGCCATCGGCGAGTTTAATTTCTTTTGTGTTCATAGTGCCCTCCCTTTTCACATTATATGGATAATTATATATCATAATATTCCATATGACTACAGAGAAACATATGTTTACCAAGTATATCCGCAATTATTACACTTGAAAGTCTTGTTAATTTTCTTACTAAAGATGCCAAATGCAGCTATTGAAGCTCCACGCTCTATACCACCTATCTTACGGATATTTGTTGATCCGCAGGTAGGACATTTAGGGACTCTACTCTTCTCTTCTAATATAGAAGCTCCGTGTGCTAACGCAGCATTAATTTTCATATTTTCTCTAGCAAGTATTTCATCTCTATGTTCAAAAAGATATGGATCGAATTCAGGAGAAGGTTTTATATATTTCTCAATGAATTCTTCTTTTTTATTTGGATCAACTGAAAATTTACAATCAAGATATTCGTCTGGAACAGGATATACTGTACTTTTACAGCAATCGCATATTTTTTCATCAGATTTTAGCATAAAATACACTATTCTTCCGCATTTTTTACAATAACATAACATTTTAAGTAACTCCTTTCAATCCTTTGGATTATATATGTCCATTTTATCAAAAAAATGGTAATCAAACAACCATTACAATATAAAATAGTATGATATTCAAAACATTTGAAAACAATGATGTTGACAAATGGACAGCTAAGATTGGATTGTTTGGAAAATCATTCAATGATGTTATTGATTCAATAAATAAAAGAAAACTTGATATTGATAATTTAATGTCTTCTGGATTAGTTTCAAGTTATTCAGATGCAAAAAAACAAGTTGGTGGATTATTCTCATATTTATATCCTAAAAAGGATATAAAGTCACAATTAATTGACGTAGATACTATGTATCCTAAAATAGATACATCTAATGTAAAAGAAATAAAAGCAGAAATTATTGATATGTCTAAGTCTGTTTCAGATGGTAAGAAAACATGGCAAGAGTTATTTGAGGCTTCGCCCGTTGGCAAAAAGCATTTTGCTGAATTAGGTCAGCAAATGGAAGGTCAGATAATTACAGAAGAAGGTCTTATTACAGCTAATGAAAAAGCTCGTGATTCTGCTCTTGCTCATAATAATGCTTTAAAACAACAGACTTTAGGTGCTAAAGCTGCATCTATGGCACTTGAAGGTCTAAAATATGTGGGTAATATGTTAGCCTCTATTGCATTATCTGCTGTTATTTCGTTGGCAATTAAAGGTTTAAATAATTTGGTACATGCAGCGGATAATGCCAAAAAATCAGCAGAAGGTTTTTCTAGTTCTTTTAAATCCATGAATGAAGAATTTGCTTCTAATGATGGTAAGTTATCTGATCTACAAAAGCAATATAATGAATTGTCTAAGGGTGTCGATTCATTAGGTAAAAACGTTAGCCTTACAACTGATGAGTATGACACATATAAACAGGTCGTATCTGAAATTTCAGATATGATGCCTGATATGCTTGCAAGATATGACGAAGAAGGTAATAAGATTGGTTTTGTACAAGGAAAACTCAAAAACCTTAGTGCGGAATACGACAATTACAAAAAGAAAAGAGCGGTAGATCTTGTCAATGGCAAAAATGATAATGGCGACTCTATAAAGGATGTGTTCAATAATTATCAGTATCAAACTGCACATGTGAATGAAGATAGTAATGTTGTTGGTAAGCGAAAGATATTTGGTACTAGCAATTATGAAAAAATCTTATCACTTCAGGCAGAAATCAATAATGGATATGATGGTATATTTGGCAAACATAAACTCACCAACGAGGACATTGAGAAAAAAACAGCTTTAATTCAAAAGTATCAATCAGAAATTGATTCAAGTGTATCAGCTATTCAAAATGCCATATCTGCTATTGCTCAATCGGGTGATGCATATTATCAATTATCAGATAAAGAGCAACAATTTCTTGATAGATATATAAGCAGTTTATCACAAAGTGCTATAGAATCAAAAGGTCTTAATGATGAAACAACTGCTAGAACTTTCATTAACAACCTTATTAATGATATTAAATCTGGAAAACCTGAGATAATGGATGCTTATAATGATTTGTTTTCATTTGATATTGACAAAACAGAACTCAGTCCAGAAGAAATTAAAGAAAAGATTGATTCATTAATTCAGCAATTGGCAAAAGCTTTAGGTGAAGATAATTGGCAAGATTTAAAGATAAGATTAGGATTTGAGTTTGTAGACGTTAATGTAAAAGATTATGAAGATACAATCAATCGTTTTAATGATTCTGATAAAATCAAACAGTTTTTTAACACAGAAGGAATCAATACTAAAGATGAACTCAAACAATTTAATGACATTACAAAAGGTATTACAGATGCAGACCTTGCTATTCAGAAATGGAATAAGCATAAAGAAGAAGCTATTGAAACATCAGCACCTTTTGACGATCCAACTGATTTATTAAGAGATTCTACTGATAAAGACAGAAAAGACTCACGTATAAATCTTGCTGATTTAAAGGATCGTGCTGATATAATCAAGTCACTTCAATCCGAAATTGCCAAAACAGGTAATATCGGTGTTGATTCAATGCAGAAAATTATCAAGCAGTTCCCAGAAGCAAAGCAATATCTTGCAGATTATATGTCTGGTCTTATCACCGAGCAGGAGTTATTTTCAAAGCTTGAAAATGTTTATGCTGAAGATACACAGCAGTATATTAACTCTCTTGTAAAGAAAAATGAAACTGATGTAGATTTCTTTACAAATGTTAAGAATAACAATGAAACTTTGTTTAATGGTCTTGCTGAAAATTACCGTTTTGATATTAAGAGCTGGAATAATCTCGCAAAAGCAAAGCTTGACGTTGATAAACAGTTAATGGCAGAACTTGCCTCAATTTGGACAGGCTATTATACAGCACAGAAAGATTCTGTTACAGGTCTTTATACTCTTGTAACCAATTCTGAGTTTGATGTTCAGGATGATTCTGACCTTGTTACTCCTGAAATGGAAGAAGCAAGAGTTAAACAGATGGCTATATATGATAAATATAACCAGATTATACAGTCACTTAATGATGCAGCCGGTTCTTTTGCTAAAGCAAATATTGATTTGGATTGGAATGTTCTTGGGAAAGATGACTCTTCCTCTTCATCTTCTTCATCAAAAGATACTAAAGAAAAACTCAACTGGATTGAACGCTTAATCAATAAGATATCTACGGCATATTCACATCTAAAGAATGTCGTATCAGATACAACAACTACATGGCTCAATCGTAATAACGCATTGTCAGATTCTATGAGTACACTTAGAGATGAGATAAATGCACAGTCACAGGCTTATGAATATTACATAAACGCATTTAACGGTTATGATCTTGATGATTATTATAAGAATCAGATTGCGAATGGTTCAATAAGCATTGATGTTATTTATGATGAAGACTTGAAGAATGCTATATCTGACTGTCAGGATATAAAGTTATACTTAAGTATGTACAATAAATATTAAATAAGAATGTACAAATGTTATGATATGTGAGTTGCAAGGAGGAACTCATAATGATATTAATAAA
>ERZ772877.579-NODE-579-length-25897-cov-3.15332_pt1 | contig 25897 bp, 16 predicted proteins | sample MGYA00580583_ERZ772877 | MGnify/ENA primary metagenome ERZ772877 (study PRJEB29015, sample SAMEA2737661) | human gut metagenome | biome: human gut; feature: human-associated habitat; material: faeces | place: China | collected 2012 ... | reverse complement strand
TCAAGAACAAGCAATTCATCAGCTTAAACAAAGAGGGATAGATGGACTTGTTGTTATTGGGGGAGATGGAAGTTATAAAGGAGCTTTAGCACTTAGTCAAAAAGGAATTGATTGTATTGCTATTCCTGGAACAATTGATAATGATATTAATGGAACAGATGAAACAATAGGTTTTCATACAGCACTTTATAACATTATCGATGCTGTTAATAAATTAAGAGATACGTCTAGTTCACATCATCGTTGTTTTGTTGTTGAAGTTATGGGAAATCATGCAGATAATCTTGCTATATATGCTGCAATTGCATGTGGTAGTGAAATTGTTATTACAGATAAAACAGAGTATGATGAAAATAAAATTATTGAAGAACTTAAAATCTGTGAAGAAGAGTATCATAAAAAACATGCGATAATTATTGTAAGTGAAAAAATATTAGATGTTGAAAAACTAGCTAATCGTATTAGCGAAGAAACTGGATATTCAGGAAGATCAATTGTTTTGGGACATATTCAAAGAGGTGGATCACCTGTTCCTGAAGATCGTATTTTAGCATCTAAAATGGCAGAAGAAGCCATTTGTTTATTAGAAAAAAGAAAAAGTGGTTTATGTATCTGTATGAAAGATAATCAAATTATATCTAAAAATATTGAAGAAGCTTTAATTGAAAAAAATGAAAATCATGATCGTTTATATCAATTATTTTTAGACTTAGCTTAAGGAGAAGATATGAAAAAAATATTATTTAGTGATATTGATGGAACAATTGCTAATGACAATTTACCCATTACTTATAAAGATCAAGAAGCTGTAAAAAAATTAAGAACACAAGGTCATTATTTTTCATTTTGTACAGGAAGAAATATTCAAGAAACAAAACTTGTCACACCACATTTTGAATATGATTATCTTGTTTTAAATAATGGAGCAATGATTGTTGATCAAAATGATCAAGTTCTTTATCGAAAACAAATAAAAAATGAAATTGCTAAAGAAATACTTAAAGAAAGCTATCAAAAATATCCTTATCTAAATTATACATTTTTTGATGGTCAACAAACATATGGATATATAAATCAAAAAACATGTATTTTAACAGAAAATGGTTATCAAGAAATAGCAGGTGATTTTTTAGAAATATTAGATCATACTCAAGATGATATTGATATTGTATGTGCTTTTCATCCACAAGAAAAATTAGATGAAATACTTGAAATTCAAAAACAAATCCACCAAAAATATGTAGGTATTCATGCAACACTCAATGTTGTTTATTTAGATATTACAGTAGATTGTACTAAAGGAAGTGGACTTAAAAAGCTTTGTTCATTATTGGATCAAGAAGTGATTTCTTATTGTATAGGAGATTCTTATAATGATTTAGATATGTTTGAAAAAGCTGATCATGCTTATACTTTTAATCGTGTAGAAAAACAAATAAAAGAAAAGACAGAAAAACAAGTTGATTATGTTTATGAAGTCATCAACGATATGTTAGAGGGGAAATAACAATGAGTTGGCAAGATAAATTAAGACAAGTAGAACCATATGTAGCAGGTGAACAACCAAAAATCAACAATATGATTAAATTAAATACGAATGAAAATCCATATGGTCCATGTAAACAAATAAAAGATATTTTAAAAGAAATCGATATTGAAAAATTAAAACTTTATCCAAATAGTGATGGAGAAGAATTAAGACATGCTTTAGCCAAGTATCATGGTTTAAAAGATGAACAAGTTTTTTTAGGAAATGGTTCAGATGAAGTTTTAGCACTTACATTTTTAACATTTTTTAATGGAAGTGATCCAGTATTATTTCCAAATATTTCTTATTCATTTTATCCAGTTTATTGTGATCTTTACCAAATGAATTATAAAGAAATTATTTTGGATCAAGATTTTAAAATGTATGTTGAAGATTTTAAACAACCAAATTCAGGAATTATTTTTCCTAATCCTAATGCACCAACAGGATTACTTGTTTCTTTAGATTTTATAGAAGAAGTTTTAAAAAGTAATCCAGACAGTATTGTTGTTGTTGATGAAGCTTATATTGATTTTGGAGGACAATCATGTGTCCCACTTATTCATCAATATGAAAATTTAGTGGTTATTCAAACGTTTTCTAAATCAAGATCTTTTGCTGGAGCTAGATTAGGAGTAGCTTTAGGAAATAAAGAAGCAATCTCTCATTTATATGATGTAAAGAATTCTTTTAACTCGTATCCTATTGATTATATAACTCAACAAATTGGACTTGTTTCTGTTTTAAATAGTCAAGATATGAAAGAAAAATGTCAAAAAGTAATTCAAACAAGAGAATATACAAAAACGAAACTAAAAGAATTAGGATTTGTGGTTCCAGATAGTTATGCTAACTTTGTATTTGTAAAACATCCAAAGATTGATGGGGAAGAATTATTTTTAGCGCTTAGAAAAGAAGGCATTATTGTGCGTCATTGGAATAAACCATTGATTGATCAGTATTTAAGAGTTACGATTGGAACTGATCAACAAATGGAAAGATTCTTTGAATTTTTAGAAAACTATTTAAATCAAAAAGAATTGTTATGATTTTTTCATAACAATCCTTTATAAAAAAGAAGCTATAGCGATTGCTATAGCCTTTATTTTTCTTCTGTATGATGTAAATCTTCTTTAATTTGAGTTGTAGAAATTTCAGGAGTTCTTGGTAAATAAATAACTTCTACACCCTCATCTTTTAGATAATCAAATTTACCTTTCCAATCATCTCCAATAACAAAAGTATCAATATGATATTCTTTAATATCTTTGATTTTTTGATCCCAATTTTCTTCAGGAATAACTAAATCTACAAAACGTACAGATTCTAGTAGACCTTTTCTTTGTTCATAAGAGAAATAACATTTTTTATCTTTTTTCAAACGTGTAAATTCATCAGTTGAAACAGCAACAATTAAATAATCACCTAAAGCTTTCGCACGTTTTAATAAATTAATATGTCCATAATGTAATAAATCAAATGTACCATAAGTAATAACTCTTTTCATACCTAACCCTCTTTTACTTTTAATAATACTATTTTCAAAATTAATATCTGCAACAGACTTTGTTAGCTCTGTTTTTCGATCACGATTCATTAATGCCTTGACTGCTTCATTTGGACTAACTTTACCTTTAACAATAGCATCGACCATGGCAGTAATTGGCATTTCTACATCATATCTTTTAGCAAGTTGCATTGCAGCAGGTAAAGCGTTTAAACCTTCAACGACCATACCAACTTCTTTTGTAGCGTCATCAACATTGTAACCTTGTCCAATTAATGTTCCACATTTAAAGTTACGACTATGCACGCTTGTTGCTGTGACAATCAAATCACCAATTCCAGCAAGACCATGGAATGTTTGTTCAAGGCATCCCATTGTTGTTCCTAAACGTGTCATTTCAGAAAGACCACGCGTAATAAGGGCAGCACGGGTGTTATCACCATAATTTAACCCATGGGAAATACCAGCTGCTAAAGCAATGATATTTTTTAAAGCACCACATAATTCAACCCCGCGGACATCAATGTTTGTATAAACACGCATGCATGTATCTTGGAAAAGATTTTGTACTTTTTCAGCAACTTCTAAATCATCACAAGCTGAAACAATGGTTGAAGGCATATCTCTTACAACTTCTTCAGCATGGGTTGGACCTGATAGAGCTACGATTTTTGCTTGATTTCCTAAAACATCTCGAATAATTTCAGACATTGTATAAAGACTATCTTTTTCAACCCCTTTAGCAAGATCGATTAAGATTTGCTCTTTAATATAATCTTTAGCTGTTTCCATTGTACTTCTCATAAAAATGGAAGGAACAGCAACCACTAAATACTCGCTATTGCATACTTCTTTAATATCTGTTGTAAATTCCATATCATCAGGAATTTCTAATTCAGGTAATTTTGGATGTGTTCTGTTTTTTTGAATATATTCAATTTCTTGAGGTAAAGCTGACCAAACCATCACTGAATGATGACGATTGCATAATACTCTTGCGACAGCCATCCCCCATGTACCTGCTCCTAAAACACCAACTTTATACATGATAAATAACCTCCTATTTTTTGATGTATTTCATTTTTTCATTTTTTATAAAAACCCAATGATCATCATTTGAATCATCTTCACTAAAATGATAATCATCGATCACAATTTCTTTTATTTGTTTAATATCTTCAATATGATGTTCAATCAAATAATTGAGCATCATTCCTCTTGCTTTTTTTAAATACACGGCATTTCGTTTAAAAGTATGCCCATTTCTTATCACAAAATCAAGTTGAATGATTGGAAGATCAAACATTTTTTCATATTCTTTCGTACTTAAAGAAAGAATAACATCTTCATTTTTTAAATAATCATTTAGTTCTTTATACCAATATTGATATAAATTTATTTCATTTAATTTATGTTTCATTTCTAAACGATGATAATTTACAGCATCATTATAACGTAAAATTCCATAAAGTGGAGAATTAATTAGTAAATGCTTATCTAAATAATCCCATTCTTCTTTTTGATAATTTTTTAAATCAAGATGTTTAAAAACAACGCCATTAAATAAATTTATGGCTGCAAAAGTTTCCTCATTATGAAAATAATCATAAATTAATGAAGATTGTTTAAAAGAAATCTTCATCAAATCATGAATTTGATTAATATCTAATTCTTTTAATTGTTTTCTTAAAGATTCTGCTTTATTAAAAAACAATGGTGTTTGTTTTTCAATAGGAAAATGCTTTTCTTTTAAACTTTTTGCATCAGCAATTATAATTTTCATAGACTTCACCACATCCATTATATATTAAAATAAAAAATTATGATATACTACATTCGGTGATAAAGATGAATACAACAATTATAGATAAGATATTAATTCATATGCTCGATATGGAACATAGTCAAATTATTTATTCTGATCAATTTATTGATTTAATAGAAGGAACAACTGAATATTATGATAAAAAAATAGAAAAATGTTTAACGAATACAACCATTAAAGAACTCGTTGTAGGAAGTGAACATCATTTATTACAAGCAGCTAGAAATATGATCATTGATGATGAACAATTTATTGCTGAATCTAAAAAGATTGCTCAAGATCTATTTGCTGTCAGCAAATATGTAGAAGAAATGCCTAATAGTAATTTAATGTTTGTTGAATGTAAAGTAGATGGAGAAAAGATGATTCTCATCATGAAGTTAAATTATAAAGTGACCCCTATTTCTATTGTGGAAGAAGTAGATGGTAAAAGATTTATTAAATTTGTTAATAGACAAAGTCTTCCACCTAAAACTTCAGCTGTTGAAGAAGCAATTATTATCAATGTTGATAAAAACACAGTTTCTTTAATTGAAAAAAGATTTCAAATAGATGGAAAACCAGGCTACTATCTTAATGAACAATATATTAAAGGTGAACCTAAATTAACAGATAAACAAAAAATGAGTATTGTCAATAAAGTCGTTAAAAAAGTCGATAGTGAATATAATGTTTTTGAAGGTGATCCTACAGCTATGGTCAAAAAAGAAATGATTGATTTAGTAATGGAACATTTACCATTAAAACCAATGGAAATTGCGAAGAAGGTCATGGGTGATGATTATAATGCACAAGAAGAAGTTGAAACGATTATGAGAGATCTAGGAATTGAAGAAGATGATGAAATTGTTAATGTCCCACTTTCATTAGATCGTATGTCAAGATGTAAATTGGTTTTAGATGATGATCGTATTATTGAATTAAATGTTGAAGATTATTTAAATCATGAAAATATTACAACCGAAACAGATATGTCAGGATATTCAACAATTACTTTAAATAATATTAAGGATATTAAGATTAAATAAAGACAAGAAGTTTTCTTTATGATAGAATAAACAGGCATATAATGAAAGGAAATAGATAAATGAGTAAAGTAATTAAATTAGGTAACTATAAAGGAATTGAATTTAAAGTAGAAAAAGTACCTGTATCTAATGAAGAAGTTGAACAACAAATTCAAATGATTTTAGCTCAATCAAGTCAAACAGAAGAAAAAGATGGAGATACTGTTGAAAACGGTGATATCGCTACAATCGATTTTGTTGGTTTAAAAGATGATGTTGCTTTTGAAGGTGGAACAGGAAATGATTATGATTTAGAAATCGGTTCAGGATCATTTATTCCAGGGTTTGAAGAACAAATGATTGGTATGAAAGTTAATGAAACAAGAGATTTAAACTTAACTTTCCCAGAAAATTATCAAGCAGAAGATTTAGCTGGACAAGATGTTGTTTTCAAAGTAACAGTTAAAAAATTATCTGTAAAAAAAGAAGCTGAATTAAATGATGATTTTGTTGAAGGTTTAGGTGTACCTGAAATTAAAACAGTTGAAGATTTAAAAGCTTATATTAATGAAGGTTTACAACAACAACATGATCAACAATATGAAGCACAAAAAGAAAATACAATTTTTGATGCTTTCATGGCAGATAGTGAAGTTGAATTAGATGATGATGCAATTGATGAGGCATTAGATAGACAAATGTCTTATATGGCGAATCAAATGATGGCTCAAGGAATTCAATTAGATCAATACTTACAAATGACAGGTATGGATGAAGAAAAATTAAGAGAACAAATGAAACCATCTGCTACTCAACAAGCTAAATTAGAAGCTTTAATTGATGAAATTATTGCTGTTGAAAATATTGTTGTTAGTGAAGAAGTATTAGAAGAACAATTAAATATGGTTGCACAAGCTAATCAAATGACTAAAGAACAAGTTTTAGAAAAAATTGATTTAGAAGGATTTAAAAGAGATTTATCTCGTATGCAAGCAAGCCGTATTATTGTAAATAATGCAGTTGAAAAATAATGAAAATTCCACGATATAGTGGAGTTTTTTATTATACTGTATAAAAATAATTTTTTCATTGATATTTAGTTTGGTTAATGTAAAATAGGTTGAGTAATTAAAGAAAAAGGGTAAAAATATCTATCTGTATTAAGGGGATTTCATTTTTTATGAAAATCATTGTTTTGGGAGCCGGTAAAGTCGGAAAAACACTTATTAAACATATGTCAAATGAAGATCATGATATTATTGTTGTTGATCAAAATGCAACTAAAGTAGAAGAAGTTGTAAACCAATATGATGTTATAGGTGTTGTAGGTAATGGCGGTTCATAGGATATATTAATGGAAGCAGGAGCAGAAGATGCTAACCTTATTATTTGTGTAACTACTTCAGATGAATTAAATATTTTAGCAGGATTAATGGCTAAAAAAATGGGAACAAGACACACTATTGCACGTGTTAGAAATCCTGATTATTCATCGCAACGTGATTTTATGAGAAATCAATTAGGTTTTTCAATGATTGTTAATCCTGAACTTGAAGCAGCAAGTGAAATTCGCCGTGTTCTATCTTTTCCTTCAGCTGTTAAAGTGGATACTTTTTCAAGAGGAAAAGTTGAGCTTGCTGAATTCTTTGTAGAAGATCATAGTCGTTTAAATGGAGTTGAATTAAATCAATTACATAAAATTACTAAAACAAATATTTTAGTTTGTGCTGTTAGTCATAATGAAGATGTAATTATTCCTGATGGTAATTATGCTATTAAACCAGGTGATCATTTATACATTACAGGGACACATCGAGATTTATCAAGATTTTATTTAGATATCGGTGTTATCACAAATCGTATTAAAAATGTTATCATTGTTGGTGGTGGGAAAATTGCTTATTATTTATCTAAACAATTATTTACTCAAGGAATTAAAGTTAAAATTATTGAAAAGGATAAAAATCGTTATCAAATTTTAGCTGAAAAATTACCATATGTCACAATTATTCATGGTGATGGTAGTGATGATGAATTATTAAATGAAGAAGGTATTGAAAATACAGATGCAGTTCTGGCACTTACAGGATTAGATGAAGAAAATATTGTTTTATCATTATCCGCAAAAAGCTTATATCATAAAAAGACAATTGCGAAAGTAACAAGAATGAATTACACAGGGTTATCAGATGTGTTAAAGGTTGATAGTATTGTTGCACCAAAGAAAATTGTTGCTAGTCAAATTATTAGATATGTACGTGCTAAAATGACTAAAGATCATGATTCAGCTGTTAAAACACTTTATAAAATTGTTGATGGTGAAGTAGAAGCTGTTGAATTTAAAGTAACAGAACATTTTAATTATTTACAACAACAGGATTTGTGGTTGTTGATTATAGTAAATGGCCATTACTTTCACAAGTGATTATTCTTGTTTTAACTTTCGTTGGAGCAGGTTCAGAATCAACAGGTGGAGAAATTAAAATTTCTAGAATCGTCATGTATTGTAAAAGTGCTCGTAAAGAATTAAGAAAAGCATTACATCCTCATAGTGTAGAGACAATTGAATTTGAAAATCAACCAATTGATAGTAATGTCATAAGTTCAATTCAAGGATATTTAGTGATTTACTTAATGATTTTTGTAGTATCTTTACAAGTGCTTTTTCAGCTGTAGCAACGTGTTTAAATAACGTTGGTCCAGTAGGAAATTTCTCATCATTATCGGATGTATCAAAACTTGTTTTATCTTTTGATATGTTAGCAGGACGACTTGAAATATTCCCAATGTTATTATTATTTGCTCCATCTCAATGAAGAAAATAGACTACTTAGAAGTCCCTAGTGGACTTCTTTTAAAATATTGAAAATTATTTATTAGGAGATCTCGAAAGAGGTCTTTTTGCATTTCACACCCTAAAAACGACATTTCGCGACAAATGAAAAAATAAAGTATCATAAATAGTAAAATATGAATAGACAAGGGAGGTTTTTTATTAACAAATAAATAAGTAGTTTTAAACATAATAATTTTTAATAAGGGGAGGAAAAGAAAGTTATGAAGATAAAAATTAAGAAAATAATAGCAAGCGTACTTACATTTATGATGATCTTTACACAAGTGCCTGTAAATGTATTTGCGGCAGATACTAATATTTCAAGTGATGGAAGTACGTATTATACAAGTACACCAGGAACATATAATTTACCTGGAGGTACGTATTATACTAAGAAATATTCTACATGGACTGATGCAGGTACAAAAGTTTGTGTACAATATAATAGCTCTAAAAAAGGGACGATAGCTTTAAATATATTAGGCGATGTTGTTAATAATCCTGAAAAAAGTGGAAGGTTTGATTTTATTAGGGCTGACAGGAATACTGATGTAACTATTAATATGAATGGTCATACATTTACTTATAGTGGAAATGATGTTTACAGTCTATGCGGATTTGTTGAAAATTCAGGAACAATGACAATCAATGGTAGTGGTGGAACGATTGTATCTGACGAAGTTGGACTTAACTCTATAGAGGGAGTTTTGAATGTTAATGATGCAACAATTAAAGCAAATAGTATAGGTATTTACAATAAAGGGACAGAACTTAAAGAGGCAGTACTTAAACTTAAAAATATCACGTTTGAAAATTGTGGAACAGACGTTAAACTTGGTAGTAATGGTACCATTGATCTTTCAGAATATAATGGAAATGCTATTACAATTGATATTGATTATGAAATAAACGATGGAAAGAAACATAGAATTTCTCCTAGAGGAGTAAGTAAAGCTGATTTGAATAAAATCAAGTTTGTAAAAAATAGTGATAAATTATACAGAGTTGATCTTAGATATGACGAAGAAGGTCAATATATTTATTTAGCAAAACATGTTCACAAATGGAACTATGTACTTGATAACAGCGATGAAAGTGGAAAAACAATAAAAGGTTATTGTAGTGAAGAAGAAAGAAATAATGAATGTGATTATCAGAATCCAGATACTACAACAGCAAAAATAGTATTAAAAACACAAAATGGAGAGTATAACAGAGGAACCAATGCTTGGGTTGAAAATGCCAATGGTAAGAATACCAATAGTTTTCCAATATCAGGAGATTCATACAAATTAACATATTATCAAAATGGACAACAATTATCACAAAGACCAAAAGAACCAGGAGATTATTCAGTAACTCTAACAATGGATCAAGTTTCAGTTTCTGGAGAATTCACAATTACGAAAGCAAAATATTGGACAAATAAAATATATTTCAAAGATAAGAATTGGAATAAACAAGATAGTTGTGAATATACTTATCAAGGATATCAATCAAAATTTGGCCCATATGTAGAAGTGAATACAGGAAATGGTCATTACTATGTTCCAACAGATGCACGTGTTTCTTACGAATATAAGAAATATGATGATGACGACAGTGCATATAAATCAATAAGTTTAGATGAGCTAAACAGTCTAAAACCTGGTACTTATTGTATTAGAGGAGTAGTTTCTGAAAATAATCATTATTTAAGTTTAACAACAGAATCACTTAAATTTACTGTGACTAAAGCAAAACCTACTCCACCTAGCATTGTTAAATATACATGGGAATATGGAGAGCAACCAGAACTTGTCCCTGAAAGTAAGTTAAATAATTGTCAATATTCATTTAAATACTATTATCGAGATACAGATGTTGAGGTAGATAAAGAATATCCAGACGTAGGAAAATATTATTTAAGTATATATAATTCGGGATCCGATCTTTATAAGCCTGGCTGGGCTCCTCAAAAATTTATTACTATTACCCAAAGAACAGCAACTTTATCATGGGAACTAGATGGTACAAATACATTTAAAATTCCATATGATGGTAAACCACATGTTCCAACAGCAACTGTCATTAATACAGTTGGAGATGACAAATGTAACGTGACTGTTTCTGGTGAACAAACTGATGTAGGTACATATACTGCAACTGCAACTGGATTGAGTAATTCTAATTATAAATTACCTGCACAAAAAACAGTAACGTTCGAAATTGTCAAAGCCCAAAGAGAAGCACCAATATCTGTAACAGCCACAGGAACAACATATAAAGGTGGAACAGATGGTAAATTAAATAATGTTGATTCATCAATGGAATATAGAAAAGATGGTGAAAATGAATGGCATAGTATTACTGGAGATACTGTAGAAGGATTATCTACCGGTAAGTATTATGTAAGATATAAAGATAGTAAAAACTATTATGCATCATCTGATAAAGAAGTATATGTAGCCAATGGACAAGAAATCAAAGTAAAAGTTCCAGCTAGTCAAGTTGGATATACTTTAAGTGTTAGTAATACAGTTGTTGATTATAATGAATCAAGTACTTTAACATTTAAATTAAATAAAGGCTATTCAAAAACAACAGATTTCGCTGTTAAGGTCAATGGTGAAACTGTTCAATTAAATAACAATAATCAATACACAATTAAAAATATTCAAAAAGATACAAATATTACAGTTGAAGGAGTAGCTGATATAACAGCACCTGATACAGAAATAAAAGTATCCAATAAAATATGGAAAAGTATTTTAAATAAAATTACATTCGGTTTATTCTTTAAAGAAACACAAAAAGCAGAAATTACAGCTACAGATGAAGGTAGTGGAGTTAATAAATACTATTATTATGTTGATAAATCAGGTAGTGAAAAATCACTAACAGAGAAACAATTACAAGCAGTAGATTGGAAAGAAGGAGAATCTGTTACATTTAGTGAAGATAGTAATTATGTTATTTATGCCAAAGTAACAGACAAAGCAGGAAATATTAAATATGTTTCAACAGATGGTATCGTAATTGATACGATTGCACCACAAGTATCAGGTGTAGAAAGCAATCAAACATATACGAAAACACAAACATTTACAGTAACTGATAATAATTTAGATACAGTAAAAGTAGATGGGAAAACAGTTGAATCTACTAATGGTAGTTATACATTGGTTCCAAAAAAAGGAACATATACAATCGAAGTAACAGATAAAACAGGAAATAAAACAACATTAAATAAGATTACAGTTAACTGGGAAAAAGTAAAAAAACCAACAGTAGAAAGCAAAGTATATACAGGACAAACATTAACTGCAAATATTTCAGAAAATGGTTTATACACAGTTAAAGAAAATAATGGTGGTATTGATGTAAATGAATATGTTGTTCAATTAACTTTAAAAGATCCTATAAATTATAGATGGGAAGACGGTACTGTTGATACAACAGTAAAATTCAATATTACTAAAGCAACACCAGTTGTTACGAAACCAACAACAAAAACACTAACATATAATGGAAGTGAACAAGAATTAGTAAATGCAGCATCTACTAATGGAGGAACAGTAAAATATTCTTTAGACAACAAAAACTGGTCAACATCAATTCCAACAGGGAAAGCTGCCAAAGAATATACAGTTTACTACAAAGTAGAAGGAAATAAAAACTTTAAAGATGTAGATGTACAAGAAATCACAAATAAAATCAATCCTAGAACAATTGATTTAAACTGGAATAAAGAGTTAACTTACAATGGTAAAGAACAATTACCAACAGCTACAGTTAATAACTTAGCAGATGGCGATAAATGTGAGGTTACCGTTGATGGAGCTCAACACAAAAATGCAGGTACTTATGAAGCTACAGCTACAAAAGTAAGTAATCAAAATTATAAGTTACCTGAAGATGTCACAACAAGTTATACAATTAAACCAAAAGATATCACTGTTACAATAACACCTAATGGTGGTACTTATGGTGAAAAAATTACAGGTGCTACAGCTAAGTTAAATGATGTAGAAAATGGCGATCATCCAGAAGTAACATTAACTTACACAGGAACAGGGTATGATGGAACAGAAGTTAATGGAACAGAAGTTCCTAGTCATGCAGGTAAATATACTGTTACAGCAAGTATCGATGACAAAAACTATAATTTAACTGGTACAAATACAGCTGAATTTGTAGTAAAAGGTGCAGATGCTGGATTAAAAGTAAAAGAAGTGAATGATAAAAAATATGGCGATCAAGGATTTAAATTAGAAGTATCTCATAAAGGAAATGGAAAATTATCTTATTCAAGTAGTAATGAAGATGTAGCTACAGTAGATGATCAAGGTAATGTAACAATTCATAATGCTGGTACAACAAAATTAAAAGTTACATTAGGAGTTGATCATAACTATGATAGTGATAGTAAAGAAGTAACATTAACTGTTAATAAAATCAATCATGAAATAGCAGTTGATCAAAAAGATTTTGAAAAGACTTATGGTGATGAAGCATTTACAGTTCATGCTCAAAGTAAAGATCATGAATCAGCTATTGAATATGCAAGTAGCGATGAAAAAGTAGCTACAGTAGATAGTGAAGGTAATGTAGTTATCAAAGGCGCAGGTAAAGTCATCATTACAGTAAGTCAAAAAGAAAGTAAGAATTATAAAAAAGTATCTAAAGAAATAAATCTTACTGTTAAAGCTAAAAAGATTACAGTTACTGTAAATGATGCATCAAAGACATATGGAGATGAAGACTCTGAATTTACATATGTAAATGATAAACTTATTGGTAATGATAAATTAACAAGTATCATTCTTACAAGAGAAGAAGGAGAAGATGTAGGAACATATAAGATAAAAGTAAGTCAAAAAGAAGGATCAAATCCAAATTATGATATTACTTTTAAAGATGGAACATATACAATTAATCCATTATCGATTGATAAAGGAACAGTTGTATTAGGAAATGTCTTAAAATATACAGGAGAAAAACAAACACAAGAAGTAGAACAAGTTTTAGTCAATGGAAAAGCATTAAATAAAGAAGATTATGAAGTATTAGATAATCAAGCAACGAAAGAAGGAAAACATGTTCTAACAATCAAAGCTAAAGGAAATAACCATACAGGATCCTTTAAATATAGCTATGCAATCTTACCAAAAGAAAATGATAAGATAGGAACAGGATCATTTACTGTTAAAACAACAGGAGATGTAGAAATAAGTAGAGATGAAATTATAGATCTCCTTATTGAAAACAAAGAAATAACAGCAAATGAATTAAGTGAAGTAGCAGAAGGTAAGAAAATAGAAATCGTATTAGAGGTAAAAGAAGCACAAACAAATGAACTTATTGAAACAAATACAAAAGGATATAAAGTAGGAAAATACTTAGATATTACATTATATAAGAATATAGATGGAACAAATAAAAGTATACATGAACTTACAAAAGTCATGAAAGTAACAATCAAAGTTCCAGAAGAACTAATCAATAAAGATAGTAAAACTAAGAGAGAATACTATATCGCAAGAAGTCATAATGGAAAAGTAGATATCTTAGAAACAAAATATAATGAAAAGACAAACAGTTTAACATTTGAAACAGATAAGTTCAGTGACTATGCAATTCTTTATAAAGATACGAAAGAAAAAGAAGCAGTAACACCAACAGTAACGAATAAAGAAACTGTTAAATCTGAAAGTAAGAAAGAAGTGAAGAAGGTTAAAACGGGAGATAATGCAAATATTATAGGATTAATGATGCTACTAGTAAGCAGTATGTTTGTGATGGTATTTGTAAGAAAAAAAGAAAATTAATAGAGAAATAGAAAAAGTCTTTAAGTTGATGCTTAAAGGCATTTTCGTTGTTTTCAATTTTAAATACCTAACGACACTATTCAAAACTGAACGACCGTTCTTAACAAATACTAAGTATGCTAAAATATCTATATGCTACTAATTTGAATTTTAAATCTAATGATAAATTTAATAGTCAAATATTAGTAAAATATAGAGAGGAAATGATCTACTGTTTTTTGTTACTTTTTTGTCACAAGATGTTTTATCAAATTGATTGTTTTTTTTATTAAAAAGTCTATAATTGTATACAACATGAATGGAGGATTGCCTATGCTAGTAGATGGACATATGCATTTAGAAAACGGACCACTTACTAAAGAATATGTAATGGAATTTATTAATGAAGCTTATAAACAAGGATTTGATCGTATTCAAATTTTAGATCATACACATCGTTTTAAAGAATTTGAAGTTATTTATCAAGGTGTTAAAGAAGCAAGTGATCAACAAAGAGAATGGCTTGCTAATAAGAAAATGAAATTTAAAGATACACTTTCTAGTTATGTGCGTTTAATTAATGAGGTAAAAGAGGAAGAACTTCCAATAGAAGTTTTATTTGGATTAGAAGTATGTTATGTTCCTGAATATAAAGAAGAAATAAGACGTATTTTAGAATCCTATCAATTTGATTTTTTAGTAGGAGCTATTCATTCTATTGATGGACTTTTATATGATATGCCTTGGTCTAAAGAACTACTTTGGGAAAAATATAATGTAGATGCTATTTATCATCGTTATTATGAATTGATTTTTGATTTAGTTAAAAGCGATTTATTTACGCAATTAGCTCATCCTGATACAATTAAAATGTTTGGTTATTATCCAACTTATGATTTAAAACCAACTTATCATGAACTTTCTGAATTATTAGTAGAACATCATGTTAAAGGGGAATGTAATACAGGGTGTTATTATCGTTATCATCATCCTGATAAAGGTTTGTCTAAAGAATTGTTGGATATTTTTAAAGAACATCATGTGGATATTATTACAGCGAGTGATGCACATAAACCAGCAGATGTAGGAACTTGCATCAAAGATATTTATAAGTTATGTCAGTATGATTAAGTTGTTCTTGATTGAACAACTTTTTTGCTTTATGATAAACAAAAAAAGAAAGGTTGTTAGAAATGAAAATTACAGAATTATTAGATATAAATTCGATAGATTTAAATACACAAATTTCTAATAAAGAAGAAGCAATTGATCATCTGGTTAATTTATTAGATCAAAGTGGAAAATTAAATGATAAAGAAATTTATAAAGAAAGTGTTTTAAATAGAGAGGCCCAAAGTACAACAGGAATTGGGGATGGTGTTGCTATTCCTCATGGACAAAGTGAAGGTGTGGAAACAGCAGGATTATCTGCAATGGTTGTTAAAGAAGGATTAGATTTTAAATCTCTTGATGGACAACCTACTTATTTATTTTTTATGATTGGTGCTCCTAAAGATTCGGGAGGTGCTCATTTACAAGCTCTTGCACAGTTATCTACTTTATTAATGGAAGAAGATTTTAGAAATGCTTTAATTAATGCATCTTCTAAAGAAGAATTTTTACAATTAATAGATGCTAAGGAAAATAAAAAAGAAGAAGTGAAAGAAATTGTTCATCCTGCTGTTTTAGCAGTAACTGCGTGTCCTACAGGAATTGCTCATACTTTTATGGCGGCTAAAGCTTTACAACAAGCAGGAGAAGCATTAAATATTTCTATTAAAGTAGAAACGAATGGACAAGAAGGTGTTAAAAATCAATTAACACAAGAAGATATTGAACATTGTAAAGCAATTATTGTTGCTGCTGATAAGAAAGTTGAAATGGCAAGATTTGAAGGTAAAAAAGTGATACAAGTACCTGTTAGAGATGGTATCTCTAAAGCTCAAGAACTTGTTGAAAAAGCTAATAATGGAGATGGTGAAATATATCATCATGAAGAAAAGAAAGAAAAACAAAATATCATTCGTTTATTCTATAAACATTTAATGAATGGTATTTCTCATGCATTACCTTTTCTTGTAACAAGTGGGGTACTCTATGGAATTCTTTATTTATTTAAAGATCAAGTACTTACAAACCAATTATTAATCCTTACAAGTAATGTACAACAACTCATTAGTATTATGATTATTCCCATTATTTCAGCATATATCGCAGATAGTATTGCTGATAGACCAGGTATGCTTTCTGGATTTGCTGGGGGATTGATTGTTTGTCAAGGAATTTCAATCACATCAATTTCTACAAGTTCACCTTCTTTACTTGCTGGAATTATTGCAGGTTTTTTAGCAGGATTTGTATCTTTGATGTTAAGAAAGTTATTTTCTTATTTACCACAATGTTTAAAAGGAATAGAAGCATCCTTGTTTCATCCAATTATTTCTACAATTATTGTTACTTTATTAATGTTTTATTTAAATAGTTATTTATATATTGGTCATACTTATATTTTAAATTATGTTTCATTAGTTGAATCACAAATGTCAACAAAAGTATTATTCGGTTTTGTATTAGGTATGATGATGGCTATTGATAATGGAGGACCTATTAATAAAACAGCTTATGTTTTTGGAATAGGAATGCTTATAAGTTATGATTATTATCCAATGGCTGCTGTGATGGCTGGAGGAATGATTCCACCATTTGTCATTGCTTTAACAGCAACCTTATTTAAAGATAGATTTGAAGTTAGAAAAGATGCATTAATGAATTATATTAATGGTATTCCTTTTATTCAAAAAGAATCTCAAATAATTTTACCAGCTTGTTGCCTTTCAGCAGGTCTTGCAGGAGCATTATCTATGTACTTTAATTGTTCTATTGCTTCACCTCATGGTGGATTATTCTTAATATGGATGGTTCAAAATCCAATTTCTTATTTAAGTTTAATTGTTTGTTCAACACTAGTAGGAACAATATTATTGATCCTATTTACAAAAATAAAGAAGGAGTCGTAACTCCTTCTTATTTTTTATCTAATAAAACAGTTCCTTGTGGTTGATTTTCATTAATAGCTTCTATAATAGGATGAGGAACATACATCTCTTCAAGATAAGTTAAATCTTCATTTGTAAGAGAAATCTCTAATGCCATTACTGCATCATCAATGTATTGCATTTTAGTAGCACCAATAATAGGAGAAGAAACACCTTTAGCCCATTGCCAAGCAAGAGCAATTTGAGACATCTTGCAATGATATTTATGTGCTAATTCATCAACACATTTAACAATTTCCATATCTTGCTTTTCAAAATGGTCATATTTACCATGAACAACCCGATCAGTTTTCCCTCTTAAGGTATTTGACTCCCAAGTGTTTCTAGCAAGATGTCCACCTGCTAAAGGACTATAAGGCATTAAGGAGACATTCATTTGTTGACAAATAGGAATTAATTCTTTTTCATCTTCACGATAAAGTAAGTTGTAATGATTTTCCATAGTTGAAAAAGGAGTCCAATGATTGTCCCTAGCAATGATTTGCATGTTATGAAATTGATATCCATACATTGCAGAAGCACCAATTGCTCGTACTTTTCCACATTAACAAGTTCATTTAATGCTTCCATCGTTTCTTTCATTGGTGTATCATAGTCAAAATGATGAATAATATATAAATCTAAATAATCAGTTTGTAGTCTCTTTAAAGTACTATCTATTTCTCTAAAAATAGCTTCTTTAGATAATCTACCTTCATTAAAATAAACCTTTGAAGCAATAACGACATCCTCTCTTTTAACATTTAAATTCTTTAAAGCTTTTCCTAAATATTCTTCACTTGTACCATTTGAATACGTATTAGCAGTATCAAAAAAATTAATACCTAAATCAAGGGCGTGCTTTACTATCTCCTCAGTTTGTTTTTCATCTAAAGTCTAATCATGCATCGTTCCTGCTTTTCCAAAGCTCATACATCCTAAACATACTTTAGATACTTTTATATTTGTTTGTCCTAATGTTGTATATTTCAAATTTATCACCTTTTATCTATTCAAATTTGATTTGTCTAATACTTGAATTTAATCATTTTTAATGCTTAAAAACTATGATATTTTTATCAATGAAGATTTATGATAATATATACTTTGGGAAGGTGATATAATGATTTTTACATATGAACAAATTTCAAAACTCAATGATACTGAACTTATTGTTTATAATTACATTGTAAAAAATGTTGGACTAGTCTTAAAAATGAATATTAGGGAATTAGCAGCACAAAGTCATGTATCAACAGCAACAATTACACGTTTTTGTCATAAATTAGATTGTGATGGCTTTGTTGAATTTAAAATAGAATTAAAAAGATTTAATGAAATTAATAAGATGCCTGAAATTGATGATGAAATTACTATGCTCAATCAATTTTTTGATTATTCTAAAGGTAAAGAATTTAATGAGCATATAAATCAAGCTGTTGAGTATATTACAGATAGTAACTTTATTGTTTGTTTAGGAATTGGGCAAAGTGGAAGTATGGCAAGATATGCAGCACGTTTTTTTTCTAATGTTGGTTATTATAGTCAATATATCGATGATCCATTTTATCCTGCACCAACAGATCAATTTGAAAAATGTTTATTAATTGCTTTTTCAAATAGTGGAGAAACAAAAGAAGTTATTGATCAATTAAGACTTTATCGAGGTGTTCAATCTAAAATTATTTCAATCACAAATGATTCAAATAGCACAATTGCCAAAATGTCAGATTTAACAATACCGTATTTCATTAAAAAAGTTATTTTACCAAATACTAAAAATATTTCATCTCAAGTACCTGTTGTTTATATTATTGAACGTATTTGTCGAAAATTACAAACTCAAAAGAACTTAGAAATATTAGAATAAAAGTGCATATAAAGGCACTTTTTTTATTTTATGACAAAAAGTCATTTTGTTACAAAGAATGTAACCTGTTACATTAAATTTGAAAGCGCTATCTTATTTTTGGCTTATATGCTATTTTATTTTGTGTGATAAATATGCATTCATGTTCAGTGCATAGCTTATAAAAACTTGGCCAACTTTTATAAATATCACAAGATGAATGTAAATATTAAGGGAGGATTAAAATATGAGTTATATAAAAAAGCTCATTGCGATGGTACTCACTTTTGCAATGACATTGTCGATGGCAAGTATTGCAACTATTCAAGCTATGCAATCGCCTATTGAATTTAATAAAAGTAAGACGTATGCAGTGATTTCAAAAACAAATAATAAAGCAATTTATGTACATAACATAAATTGGGGAAATAATGATACAAAAGCAGATGGTGATTATACAAGATCTGGAAAAGTATTACCAAATTCTATTTTTAAAATAACGCCATTAGATGATCAAAGTGGAGCGGATTCTTCTAAGGGGGAAGTAAAAGTAAATATTGAATATCAAACAGTAGATGGAAAATTATATCCAATGCGCTCAGAAGGAAATGATTTTATTTTTGCTGATCCAAATCTTAGAAATGATTTATGTTCTTATATTATTACTAAAACCGGTGATGGTGTAGGAACTATTAGAGATATGACAAGAGGATATTATTTAACAGTCAATGAACAAGGTGAAATTCGAAAATTAAGTGATGATGCAAGCCAAGCAACAGAATTTACATTTGTTGAAAATCCACAACTTATTGATAATACAGCATATATTGAAAGTGTCGCTACTGGTAAATTAGTAACATTTAAAAATCAAAGTGATGAAGAATATGCACCAATTTCTGTTACTGGTGATAAAGAAAATATTACAGATAATGAAAAGTTTAATGTAGGTTATGGTACAAATGGTGATGGTGTTAAAGATGTTGTAGCATTTCAATCAGTAAGTAAACCAGGATATCAAATTGCCTCAGCTAAATGGATTGATGGTGCTACACCATTAGTTGGTTCTATTAACAGAAATGGTGGTTGGGAATCAATTGCTATTGAACCACTTGGTAATGGACAATTTGCTTTAAGAGATGCAGCAAAGGGGACTTATGTAAAAGTAAATGATGATAATATTTTAGAAGCAGGATGTGAAGCAACTGATGAAATTCCTGATAATGAAAGATTTATTATTCATACAAGTCAAGAATTAAGTGAAGTTTCTCACTTTACTTTTGATAAGAGTACAAGAACAAAAACAAGTATAGATTTATCATGGGATAAACCATTGAATTTATATACTGATATTGAAGTATATGCAAAAGCTTCAAATGAAGTTGTATTTAATAAAGTTACAACTATTACAAATGTCGATCATTATACTGTTAATGATTTAAAAGAAGGAACTCAATATGAATTCTATTTAAAATTTATTAGTGGTAATGGTAACTTAGAATTATCTGATAATCCGGTTTATGAAACTAAAAAAATCAAGGCTTCTACAAGAATTGGTGAAAAACCACAAACAGTAACAAATTTAAAATTACAACAATCTAATAATCAATTTACTATTAATTTTGATAAAGCAAAAAATGCGACACATTATCGTATTTTAGGAGCAACAAGTATGTTTGGTAACTATACAGAAGTTGCTACTGTTAATACAAACAGTGCTAAAGTTAATGCAGTAGATTCTAAAAATAAATATAACAACTATTATAAAGTTGTAGCATTAAATAATGGTAATTTTGGAGATCTAGATTTTAGTAATGCTGAAGAAGCAGATGAATCTGAATATGTTTCTTTAGAAACTGAATTATTTGGTAGAAATACTTTTGTTTTCTCACCAAATGATGATACAGCAAAAATTGATGAATTATTGAATAAATTATTTGAACAACAAAATGATTATACAAATGATGCACAATTTAAAGGAAATCAATATCAAGTTTATTTCAAAAAAGGTGATTATACAAATACATCATGTATGTATTTGGGATTCTATACAACATTAAGTGGTTTAGGAAAAGTACCTACAGATGTTAAATTAAATAATATTGCTATTCCAGCTTATCTCCCAGCAGGAGCTTTAGGTGGAAATGGCGACAATGCAACTTGTAATTTCTGGAGATCTGCTGAAAATCTAGCAGTTTATAATACAGGAAATGAACAAGGAAAAGCAGGATATGGTTCATATCGAGCAGATCAATTAAACTGGGCAGTGGCACAAGCTGCTCCACTTAGAAGAATTTATTCTGAAAGACCAATTGCTTATGATTGGAATTATGGATGGGCAAGTGGAGGATATGTTGCAGATTCATGGATTAATGCTTCATTTAATGATAATGGAAATGAATTGAGTGCAGGTACTTTCTCTGGGCAACAATTTTATACAAGAAACTCAAAATTAAAAGGAAATGCTTATGGAACTACTTTAAATAATTTCTTCCAAGGCGTAGATGCAAGTAATTTACCAAAAGCAGATGGAACAAGTGGTGAAGAATTATTAAGTGGACAAGGTGCTTCTAACTGGAATATTCCAGCAAGTGATGGAGGACAACAAGTATTCACGCATATTGATCAAACAAAAGAATTAGCAGAAAAACCATTCCTATATATGGATGATGATGGTGAATATAAAGTATTTGTTCCTTCAGTTCAAAAGAATACAAAAGGTATTAGCTGGGGAGAAGGTAAAGATAATAATGGTATGGGAGCTGGAAAATCTATTTCTTTAGATGAATTCTATGTTGCTAAACCAACAGATTCTGCAAGCGATATTAACAAAGCTTTAGATAAAGGTAAAAATATTTACTTTACTCCAGGAACATATCATGCTAAGGAAACAATTCATGTAAAAAAAGCTGATACAATTGTCTTAGGTAGTGGAATGACTTCAATTATTCCTGATAATGATGATGCAGCTATGTTAGTTGATGATGTTGACGGAGTAAGAGTTGCTGGAATTATTTTTGATGCAGGTAGTCATTCAAAATATTTATTAAAAGTAGGAAAAACAGGAAGTAAAAATAGTCATAAAGATGATCCAACAATTTTACAAGATTTATTCTTTAGAGTTGGTGGAACAACAGATACATTGACAACAGCAGATAATGCTTTAGAGATTAATAGTCATAATGTTTTATGTGATCACTTCTGGATTTGGCGTGCAGATCATGGAACTGGTGTTGCTTGGGATGGAAATGTTTCAAATCATGGATTAATTGTTAATGGTGATGATGTAACATGTTACGCTTTATTTAATGAACATTTCAACAAATATGATACATTATGGAATGGTGAAAATGGTTCAACATATTTCTATCAAAATGAAAAATGTTATGATCCTATTTCTCAAGAAAGTTGGATGTCTCATAATGGTTCGGTAAATGGTTATGCAGCTTATAAAGTATCTAATAATGTAAAAAAACATTATGCAGTTGGATTAGGTATTTATAATGTATTTATTTATACAGGTGGAACTTTAGGAGAAAATGGGCAACCAGGAACTTTAGGTGATGGTAAAACTGTTTCTATTTCAATGGATAATGCAATTGAAGTTCCTAATAATAAAGATGTATTAATTGAAAATGCTTGTATTCAAACATTTGCTAATGAAGATGGAGCTTTACAAAAATTTAATTCTATTATTAATGGTGTTGGTTCAGGTGTAAGCAGTGGTATTACAGGAGAAGGATGGTCTAGAAAATTCTTATTAAATTATAGAAATGGTACTGCTGTTGTTGGTAAAGCTAATAATAGTGATCAAAAAGGTAAATATATTGGTGTGGATACAATAGAAAATATTAAACAATTAGGAGATGATGATTTAGATTTAGATGAATTAAAAGAACTTGTTAACAATAAAAAGAATGAAAATTTATATACAGAAGATAGTTATAAAAAATATGCAGACATTTATGCTGATGCATCAAAAATTTTAACAACTGATGGATTAAAATATAGTACACAAAAAGATGTAGATGAAGCGGTGAAAAAATTAAAAGATGCACAAGCTCAATTAGAAATAAAAGTTAATAAAGATGAATTAGATAAATTTTATACAGATAAAAAAGATTTTAAAGAAGAAAGCTATACCGCTGATTCATGGAAAGTATTTAAAGATGCATTGTCAAAAGCTCAAGAAGTTCTAAATAATGAAAATGCCACTCAAGAAGAAGTCAATCAAGCTTATGGTGATTTAAAAGAAGCTACTGATGCATTAAAAACTAAAACAACAACTCCTAATGAAGAAGAAACTAAAGGAGATAAATTAGGAAATACAAATGGACAAGGAGATAATCAAAAAGGGCAAACAACTCAAGAAAGAAATGCAATAAATAGAAATAAGTCTAAAGTAAAAACAGGTGATAATATGAAAGTTGTACCATATGCATTATTAATGATGGCTGCAGCAGGTGGATATGTTACTGTTTGTAGAAGAAATAAGGAAAATTAAAAATGAAAAGATTTAAAAAATTGGGCGTTGCACTTTTAAGTGCAACCCTCCTCCTTATACCTTGTATGACTTCTATCAATGCACAAGATAATCCTTATGATACTTGGAAAACAACAGCTTTAAAATCTCCATCTAAAGGACAACTTGTAGCAGCTGGAGATATCAAGATTTCATGGAATTCTTTAGAAAAAGTTCAACATTATGATATTTATTTTGATGGGAAATATGAAAAAAGTGTAGAAGCAAATATAACACAAACAACTATTTATTCAACAGCAGTAGCAAGACATACAATAAGAGTTGTTGCTGTTTTAGAAAATAATGATGAAATAAATGTAAGTGAGCGTACATTTTATATTTCAAAAAAAGGAATAGGGTTATATGAGGATGATCAAGGTATTAATTCATTAAGCTATGTACAAAATATGGGGGTTTCTTGGTATTATAACTGGGGTGAAGAAGCTTATGATAATCAAGATGAAGTAAATAGTGAGCTAGAATTTGTACCGATGATATGGAATGATGCAGGAAATGTTAGTGAACGTTTAAAATCATTAAAAGAAAAAGGATATGATAAAGTATTAAGTTTCAATGAACCTGATTACGATCAAGAAGCAAATATGTCTGTTGACTTAGCTTCTAGCTATAATCAAGATTTCCATTCAAGTGGATTAAGAGTTGGTTCTCCAGCAGTAAGTGAATCTACAGTTAAAGAAAATGGCTGGTTTGAAAACTATTGGAATCGGCTAGAAATAAAAGATGATTTTATTGCTGTTCATAATTATCCTGGATATGTTGGATTAGATAGTGAAGAATATACACCTAAAAAAGCAGCAGAAAGCTTTTTGAAATATATGAATGATATTTATGATTGTTATCAAAAACCTATTTGGGTAACAGAATTTGCAGTAGCAGCTTGGGATTCAAATGAATATTGGCATCCATATGATGGAAATGATGAACAACATAATAAAGCTGTTCAAGAATTTATGAAATATGTTATTAATGGTTTTGATGATATTCAAGGACTAGATGATCTTTCTTTTGTAGAAAGATATGCTTGGTTCAGTTTTGATGCTACGCAGTTACAAAGTGCATCAAGTGCTTTATTCTATAATACTAAAGATACATCAAATCAAAATCAATTAGGTGTACTTACAGATTTAGGAAATGTATATAGAAATGAATGTGGAAAGCCACTTCATTATACATTACCTTATTTAGATGGAAGCAAAGATCCATCTTCTATTGAAGAAGATAGATACATAGAAGATCAATTTCATCATGATGTGATACAAGGAGATGATCAGACAAATAAACAATTATCATCAAATATAGAAAGAAAATCTGTTCAAACAGATGATCAAACATCTTATATGTTCATTATATTAATGATGGTTACATCATTAATGGGCATATTCTTATTAAAAAATAAAAATGAATATTAAAATATTTACAAATCATAATTAAAATTTTTAACACCTTCTATACAAAACATGTAAATATGAAAGGATTTAGGGATGGAATTATTAGAAAGAATAAGATTTATTACTAATAGCGACTATATTTCAGATTTAGCATGTAATCGTTATTTAACTTTCTATCAATTTCATGAAATTGAAGAAATTAATATTGATGATTATTCTTTAAAAGAATGGAACGATGCAGCAAAATATGTGAGTAATCAAAATAAAGAATTTAATAATAGTTTAGATGCTAAAAAATATATATGTTCTATATTAATGCATAAGGAGTAGCAATACTCCTTTTTTGTTACAAGAAATGTAAATTGTGACAAGGAAAATGAATAGTATTCATTTTTATTAAAATATATTTTATATTATAGGCGTAGTTAGATATATTCAGCAAAGTAATCGAAAGGTTATGACGCAAAGCTAAAGGGGCTTTAAAATGCTAGCCAGTTGCAATATGATTTGTAAATGGCTTTTTGTATTTTAAATTAAGGGAAGGTGTAAAAGATGAAAAAAATATTTAAAAAGTTTAAAGGAATATTTTGTTT